>Ga0209960_1002075_pt1 | contig 21748 bp, 21 predicted proteins | sample ThiBiot_500_plan_2_FD_183947 | JGI IMG/M metagenome (GOLD analysis project Ga0209960, IMG submission 183947) | Wastewater bioreactor microbial communities from Cape Town, South Africa - Thiocy_expt_500_plan (SPAdes) | ecosystem: Engineered > Bioreactor > Thiocyanate-remediating >...
AAAAAAAAAAAAAAAATTAGAAACCTGGTTCTAAAATTTCAGGAGGAACATATTGATGACTACTTTGAGCTGTGATTGCAAGGATATCAGTCACATCTATTCATTTTTATTCAATTTTTATTGCATTTTATTGGATGAGTCAAATTTGAAGAATAAATGAATCAAAAGTCAAAATATGAACCTTTTTGATGAGGTTGGAAATATTTTTGTAAGAAAGGATAAAAATCTAATAAAATAAGTTGATGAATTCCAATTAATCTTGAGATAAAGTCCATCATTAAAACTCTAACTTCGAATCTTTCATTTGATTTTCTTAATTTTTGGAAAATTTTTTCTGCCAATCCTAAAAGATAAAAGAAATAAAATAGTAAAGATTTTAAAAAAATAAAAATAATATACCTTGAGGATCATTTAACAAATGAATTGCAGAGAAATTAAATGATTCAGCTTTTGATTTTTTATTTTCTTTCTTTTTCATTTTCTTGAGAGCAGACTTTATCTTAGTTTCTCTTTTAGCAGTTTTTCTTGCATGCTTTTGAGCATGTAAAAGTCCAGTGTACATCTCTTGTGCATCCTTTTTTTTTTTTTTTTTTTTTTTTTTTTTTTTTTTTTTTTTTTTTTTTTTTTTTATATTAAAAATTTTTAAAAAAAAAAAAAAAAAAAAAAAAAAAAAAAAAAAAAAAAAAAGTCAAACCTCATCATCTGAGTCTTCTTTTTCTTCTTCATTATTTCCCAAGAAAAATTTGAGTGCAGCTGTCAAAATTTTTGCATTATTTGATAAACAAGCTGTGCTAATAACATTAACAGTTTTTTCGTCATTCCTATTAAAAAAAATCATATTTTTTTTCTTTTGTTCAAATTTATCAAATAAATAAAAGAGTTATCCAAGATTACCAAATATTTTTACGATACAATTCAATCATAACATCTAAAGATTTTTTTGCAGCAAGTTCATTACTATCTTTAAGCATTGAGAACATAAAATTTTGAAGGGTTAAATTGAGTTTATTATTTTTATGTTTTGCATTTGAGTTCTTAATATCCGAAACAATATGGTTAAAAAGCTATTTTTTGTGAGAAAAGCAATTGTAATGAATTTAAAATTGATCAAAAAAAAAAAAAAAATCAAGAAAGAAATTCAACTAATTCTCTTAATTCTTTATCTTTACATCTAAATAACTTGAAAAATAATTCTAAGACCCTAAGAAGAAGAAATATTATTTAATTTTTTTGAAATTCATTAAATTAAATTAAATTAAATTACTTTGAAGAAGGGATCATATCTTTGTTTCTCAATAACATAAGACTTTGAACCAAACTTTTTCTGACAGAAGGTGTCATAATATTTGAAAATTTTTCTAAAATATCATAAATCTCATCTGGAAAAGTTTTCATTTCATTTTTATAAAGATGTGCAATCTAAAAAAAAGAAAAAGATATTTGAACAATGGTTTTGAAGTAAATCAATGGAATTGAAAAAAAAAAAAAATTCTTACATGTCCCAAGAAATTTACAAGTTCTGAAAAGTCTTTTGTTTCTTCAGATGGTTTTAACAAGAAAATTTGTTTAATTGACTCTATTTAATTTGAATGAAAAGGTTAAAATGAAGAAAAAATGAATGGCTTCATGATAAGGAAATAAAGGCATTAATTGTAAAAGAATATAGAATATAGAATGACAATCAACTTGTTAGAACATCTCTTCAATGCTAAACTCATTCAAAAGTCAATAAGAAATTGACCAGCAATGTCACAAAAAAGAAAAAACAAAAAAGAAAGAAATGAAATTCGAAAATGAAATTATTGAAAGATAAATGAAAGTACCAAGTCTTTGCAATTGCTGTAAGAACTCATCTTTATATGACTGAGGGTCTCGTTTAATAAGGTTCTGAAGTTGAGGGAGGTTCAATGGAAGACTTGCAGCGCGATTCCTCATGGCTTCCACGTGGCTTTATTTTTTAAAAAAAAGATAAATAGAAGTGAAACGGTTAGAACTCGCTCGAAAGTCTTTAGTTCTAACATAACAAGTAGATAACCCAACATAATGATAGACTGATAATTTTCCTTCTAAGGTACTTTATGAAAACTTTTATTGGTTTGTTTTTGCTTTCTTTATTGTATTTTTTTCTTCGACTTCTTTTTCATAATTTTTTTTTTACCAATTGGTAAACAAGTTTTCTACTTTACAAAGAGTTAAGCTTCCTTTATGAACTTTAAACTTTCTTCTCCAGAAAATAAAAAATTAACATTTCAGAATAAAAGTTTACCTTTGGAGAAAGCATCAAAATGTTATAACAGTCCATTTATTTATTATTGTTTGCAATTCATCCATTTGTTTTTTTCCAGTAATTACACTTTACCTTTGGAGAAAATCTTTCGTTGATGAACATTAAATAATTGATCTTTTTTTAAAAAAAAATGTAGCAATGCAATTGAGTTGTTTGGATCTATTTCTCGCAGATTGATGGATTTTCAAGATCCAAGATTTGTCTTCATCAAATCAAAAGTTCATGAACATGAAACAAAATATCACAGATTCTAAATGTATTTTTTTTTTTGAAATTTCTTTATTTTGGTAATTTTTCTCAAATTTGATTGACCTAAATAATTATAAAAAGGATTCTCTTGAAGGCTTGAGTAGTTATGGGAAAAAAGGAAAATATTTGAATCATTCAAAAGTTCGATTAGCTCAGGTTCTGACTTTGTGGGAAAAACAAAGTTTTCTGAAAAAAACTCACTATGATAGAGATTTAAACCAACTCCTTTGACAAAGGAAAAATTTTTTAGCTGAAACACCTTTTCAGGTTCTTTTCTTTTCTTACTTTTCTTTTTCTGATTCGTCCTTTTATATTGATCCAAACCTAAACTTTATAGTTTGACAATAAAGGCAATTGATTCAAGGACCTATTTCCCTCAAGTTTTTTCTTTTTTTCTTTTTGTTGAAAAGAACAAACCCAAAGAAAAGAACAAATCAGAGAAAGAAGAGAAAAGAAAAACAAAAAGAAAAAAGACAGAATGGAACCATTGGAATACCAACTTCATCAAGCTTGTCGAGATGGAAAGGTTGAAATTGTGAAATTATTATTAAATGACCAAAGAGTTGATGTAAATAAACCAAATAAATATGATCAAACACCTTTTTGGAATGCTTGTTTTAATGGACATATTGAAATTGTGAAATTATTATTGAATGATAAAAGAATTGATATTAATCAAGCAGAAAACAAATTTGGTTGGACACCTTTTTATGTTGCTTGTTATCGGGGAGATATTAAAACTGTGAAATTATTATTAAATGATAAAAGAGTTGATATCAATGAAGCAGATAATTATGGCAAAACACCTTTTTTTATTGTTTGTCAAGAAGGACATATTGAAATTGTGAAATTATTATTAAGTGATAAAAGAGTTGATATTAATAAAACAGATGAAGATCAGACACCTTTTTACGTTGCTTGTGGAAAAGGACATATTGAAATTGTGAAATTATTATTAAATGACAAAAGAGTGGAGGTAAATAAGACAAATAAGGAAGAAAAAACACCATTTTATGTTGCATGTGAAAAAGGACATATTGAAATTGTTAAATTATTGTTAAATGATAAAAGAGTTGATATCAATAAAGCAAAGAATAGCGGAGAAACACCTTTTTTGATTGCTTGTTATTGGGGAGAAACAGAAGTGGTGAAATATCTGTTAGAGAGTGGAAGAGAAAATGATAAAAGAGTTGATATCAATAAAAAAGATCATGGTGGAAAAACTGGTCTTGATTTGGCAAAGGAAAATGGAAAAACTGATATTGTTAAATTAATTGAATCATTTCAAAAGAATCCAATTTTTAACAAGATTCAAAATGAAAAACTTTTTCAAAAAGAAGAACAAAAGAGAAAAGAAACAGAAAAAAATTTGGAAGAACAAAAAGAAGACCAAAAGAGAAAATTGGAAGAAAAGAAAAAAATAGAAAAGGAAGTCGAAAGAAAATTGGAAGAAAAAAGGAAGAAAATTGAAGACGAGAAAAAAAAGTTGGAAGAAGAAAAGAAAAAAATAGAAGAAGAAAAAAGAAAAGAAGAAACCAAAAGAAAGAAAATTGAAGAAGAAGAAAAAATTAGAAAAGAAGCAGAAAGAAAATTGGAAGAAGAAAAAAGGAAAAAAGAAGAGCCAAAAAGTATTTTTATTTGCTTTTTTTTCAAAAACAAACCTTTTTTTTTAAAAAAACCACTTATTTTATTTAGAATCAAACTATGAAATTGAACACAATGGAAAATTGTACAAATTAAAAACAACCGCAAAAACATTATCAGAATTGAGAAGTGCAATAAAAACAAAAGTTGAAATTGAGGAAAGTGCAAAAATTGTTTTAGAATTCAATGAAAATGGAAATTTTTTTGTCTTGGATGATATGGAAGATTTAAAAGAAGGAATGAGAATCAAAGTTTCAATTTCAACTCAATTACAATCAAGTTCAGATTCACATATTTCTTCTTCAGTTTCAAATTTAACAATATCTGATCCAACAAATGTAAATAATGAATGTTGGTGGAATACAAAACCAAATGAAAAAGTAAAATGGGAAGAAAAAGGATACATAGAGACAAGATATATTCGATATTTACTTCGAGATAATAAACAAAATGTGGTTGATAATGGAAATGAATATTTAAAGAAACTTGAGCTATTATTGACATTTTTTGGAGGAGATATGAAACAAATTAACAAAGCTTATGTTTTATTTAATGATAAATTATTTAATTCATTTCAAAATTATCGATCATTCCTTTCAAATCAACAAAGAGCAAATTCAGGAAAGTTTAAGAAAGATGATTGGAAAAATGGGAATGATAGTGAACAAAAACGCAAATTCCATGATCATTATATCAAAATGGCTGAAATTTTTGATTGGAATCACTCCAAATCTGTATTTCTTTTTATTCTTTCAAAATAAGTAACCTACCACAGAAAAAAGAAGGAAAAAAAATAAACAGTTACATGTGATTCCGATGATTCATGGAACAAGTGGAGCTGCATTACATGAAATTTGTCAAACTGGTTTCTTTTGAAAATTACTTTGATTATTGATTAATTTTGATTTTTTTTTTTTTTTGAAAAAAAGGGCCAGCACCAACAGGAGAAACTGATGCTGGATTTTTTGGTCAAGGTATCATTCTTCATTTCTCATCTCCATCAAAAGGAAGAAATAATAATAATGAATAATAGGAATGTATTTTAGTAGTTCATTATTTTATTCATCAAAATATGCAAAAGATAGTTCTGAAGGAAAACCATTTGTTATTTGTATGATTACTCCTGGAAATGTTTATCCTGGTTTTCTTCATTTCTTTTTTTTTTTTTTTTTTTTCTTTAATTTTTTTAAAAAAAAAAAAAAAAAAGTGACAGAAAGTCCATATCTTGAAGGACCAGTTAGAATTGAAAATCCTCAAGGTTTGATGGGAAGCGCATGCAAATTGGGATATCAATCTCATTATACTTTAGGTTTATAATTCTCCTTTTTTATTAATTTGTTTTCTTTTTTTTTTCTTTTTTTCTTTTTCATTCATTTTTTTTAAAAAAAAACCTAAATTATAGTGGACAAGAAAAAGTACAATGATGCGTATCCAATCACAGGAAATATTGATGGAAATGTTGCAAATGAATTGGTTGTCTTTGACAAAGCTCAAGTCCTTCCTCTATTTGCCATTTTCTTCAAATAATTTTGAAAAAGATCAACAAATAAAGAATAGATTCTCATAACAAAAAATAAGGAAAAAAAAAAAGAGAGAAGAAGATTTTGAAACTGATTCTGATGTAAAAGTTTTTGTTTTTTTGAAATAATTCTTTTTTTATATAACTTTTTTTTTGAATTAATTGGAAATATACATTTGTTTTTGAATTTACATTTAATATCTTAATCTTCATCAAAATATTGTTCTTCTAAATCTCGATTACTTTGTATCCAATCATCATTTTCTTCATCAAAATCAATCATATCATAGTTAAATTCCTATTGAAAATTTAGTCAATCGAAAGAAAGAAAAAAAAAATCAAAAGAAAAAAGAAAGAAACTTACATCTTTCCCAGATAAAAAATTTTGTTGCATCGTGGTAAGAAATTCATTTTTAAATAATTCTCTTTCTTTCAAAGAAATATCTTTTTTAACAGGTTCAAAACTTTCTTCATCACCCTCTTCAAATTCTTCAATTTGCTCTTTTTTCTTCTCTTCCATTCTTTGTTGATTTCTTGCATCACAATCATAATTAAATAAAATTAATTGAGATAATTTATCATGATGTTTAATTTTAATATTTGATTTGTCTTGAACTGTTTCATATTGTCCAATATAATATTCAAAAAGTGTCGGATTTCTTTGTTTCATTTCTTCCATTTCAAAATAAGTTCCTTCCATCAATTTTTGCATATATTTATAACGTCTATTTTGAATAGTTTTTTGATTTGGTCTTCCTTCATTTGCTAAACTTTGTCTATTTTGGAAATATAGGAATGAATGAAATAAAAAAAGAAAAATTAAAAATGGAAGTTGAGGAAATAAAAAATAAAAAACTTACCTATATCTTTTTACATAAAATTGAACTTCATAATCACCTTCAAACTGATCAAAATAACTTAATTCTTCGAAACAAAGTAATTGTCCCCATCTTTCTTTTTTTTTTTTTGTTTTAGTTAAAAACTTAAAAATACAAAACATCAGAAGATAGATGGATAGAAAGAAGAAGAAAAAAGTATTTTAAGTTAAATGTTACCTAAAAAGAGCGATGGGTCCTTTTGTAAAGTCTATTTATTAATCAAATTTAAAATCAGACAAAGGAAAAAAAAATACAAATTACAAAATTGAAATTGAAAAATAAAATGAAAAATGAAAATACAAATGAAATAAATCAAATCAAACCTTTAAAATATTGTCTTTAATTTGTTCTTCAGTAAGAGCAATCTCTTGTTGTTGTCGTTGTTGTCTTGGTTCGAAAGTATTCGACTTGCTTCCCTCTCTCCAAATCGCCTCCACCAATGTCGCCATGTTTGTTTCCGCCATGTTTTTTTTATGTTCCAAAAAAAATTCATCATAAAAAAACATGGCTACATTTGATTTCCTTTGAAATCACTTTATTCACTCATTTCCGAAAAATTCGACTTCATGGTCTCACCTGATTGGTCTTCTCCTTTAACGTTTCCAGCTTTCTATTGGCTCAAGGAAATTTATTAACAATCAAATCACACCCCCTCGCAACAAGAATCCAAAACAAGACAACTAATAAGTGAGAAAAATTTTCTTTTTTCATCTCTTTCTTTTGGTATGGTTCATTTGGTTTTTTTTTTTTTTTGCAATGGATTTGTTTTTTTAGTTTCACCTCAGTTTTGGCATCATTGATCTTTAGGATCAAAATTGAAGGTGAAACGAGATTTAGGTTTTTTTTTTCTTTTTCTTTTTTTCAACAAACAAAAAAAATAAATAAACAAAAAACAAAAACAAAGGAAAAAAAAAAATTTTTTTTTTTGTTGGTTGGTTTTTGTCATTGAAAATCAAAAAGTGGATAAGTTGATTATGAATAATAGTAAATTTGTGACGTTTTGGAATTGGGATTAAGTGTTTGGGAAAGGAAAAAGTATATAAAGAGCTCTTTTTTTTTTTGTTTTGCCTTTTGTTTTTTTTTTTTTTTTTTTTTTTTAAAAAAAAAAAAGGATTTCTTTTAGTCCATTGTATTACTAACACCCTAGTTGGAAAAACTTTTTTATTCGCATAATTAAAAAACAACAAACATGAGTGAAGAACAAAAAGAAGTTGTCCCCGATGCCCCATGGCTCGTTCTCCAAAAGAAGGTATTTAACAAAAATATAAAAAAACAAAAAGATCTCTAATTTTATTTTGCATTATTATTTTTTAAAATGAAAAAAAGCATGAAGAATAGTTTTATTTGAAATTGAATTTAATTTTAGTATTTTTCATGAAATCTTTGGGAGATTCTTTTGAAATTGTTTTTTTATTTAATTTTTGAGACTTTAAATTATTTATTTATTTTTATTTCGGGTTTTTTTTTGTAAGTTGGAATTGTTTGAATTCATTTTCTTGTTTGTTTGTTCGCTTTTTTTCATTTTTCTTTTGTTTTCTTTCAATAATTTAAACTTTTCTATGTTTCAATAGTTTTTGTTTTTCTTTATTCAAGAAAAGTGAAATTATAAACAGAAAAACTCGCCCTCTCCTTGAATTGAATTTTTCTCAAAAAAAGGGAAAAAGGGAGGCAAAAAAAAAAAAAAAATGTTTTGTTTGTATTGAATTGTTGTTTTTATTTTGTTTGTTTTGGTTTTTAAAGAAGGAAAGTTTTAAAAAAGTCAATAATAATATAGATTTTCGGACGTTATGTTGCCCAACAAGTCAGAAACCACGGAATTAAAGTCGAAGTCAAAGACATTGTCGAAGACATGAAAGACGGAATTCTTCTCATTCAACTTGTTGAAGTTTTGTCTGGAAAAGAAATGAGCCCCAAACCAAAAGCTGCCAAAATGAGAATTCAACAAATTGCTAACGCCAATGACGCTCTTGGTTTCGTTAAAAGTGTTGGAATTAAATCCAACTGTTCAGCTGAAGGTTTGACTTTTCTTTCACTTTTTCCCTTATTGTTGTCTTTCTCTTTCACAAATGCTTTAAATTTATTTCCTTTATTTATTTCCCTCTTTCCTCATTTCGCTCAATTTGTCTCCTTCAAATTTTAATTTAACTTCTATTTGCTTTGTTTTCTTTTTCTTTTTCCCAAAAACTAAAACTAAACAAAAATAAATAAAAATTTAGACATTGTTGACGGAAATGCCAAATTCGTCTTAGGTCTCGTTTTCGCAGTTATTATCAAATACATGAAATTAGATGAAGATGATGCCACTTCCACTGATGTCAAAGAAGCTTTAATGTTATGGTTGAAGAACAAGACAGCTGGATATGCTCACATTAATATTGAGAACTTTACCAAATCTTTCCATGACGGTCTTGTCTTCTGTGCTTTGATCCACAAAATGAGACCCAAGTTGATCCCATACTCAACTCTTGACCCAGCAAACAAAGTTCAAAACTTGACTCTTGCTCTTGATACTGCTGCCAAATACTGCAATGTTGAGAAATACTTGACCCCAGAAGATATTCCCAACTTGGACGAAATTGGTATGGTTGTCTACTTATATGATTGGTACTATGGTGTCTCCCTTCTTCAAAAACAAGACGTTGCAGCAAGAAGAATCGGTAAACTCGCTGACATGACCAAACTTCATGATCAAATGAGAGCTGATTACAAAGCTCAAGCTACTGCCCTTGTCTCTTGGGCTGATTCCAAAATCGCTGATCTTAACAAGAGAGATATTGATAACACCATGGCTGGAATTCGTGGTAAATTAGATAAATTCTATGCTTTCAAGAGCAAAGAAAAGGGTGAAAAGATCATTGCCAACTTGGACTTGAATGCCTTATTCGATAACTTGGCCCTTCGTTTAAGAAACGTTAAACGCCCACCTTTCCAACCAGAACAAAACCCAGAACTTGTTCAAGGAAAATTCAATGAAGTTGAAAAAGCTGAATCTGAAGCTTCCCTCTTCCTTCACACTGAACTCGAAAGACAAATCAATTTGGATAACCTTGGAAAGAGATTCAGAGCTGATGCCCAAGTCATTGAAAATTTCATCACTGAAAAATTACAATATGCAAACGCTGTTGAAGATATCAACTCTGTTGACATGGCCAAATACCACCTTGCTAACCATGCCCAAATTGAAGCTGAGTTTGGAAGCCAAAAGAGCACCCGTGTTGCTGCCCTCCACAAACTCCTCTCCGAACTTGAAGCTGAGAAATACGAATTCTCTGGTGAATTGAAAGGAATTGCCAATGGTGTTGACAAGAAATTCTCTGACCTCGAAGCTGCCTCTGATAAGAAGAAGAAGACCCTCGAAGGAGATCTTGAAAAACAAAAGAAAATCAATGATGATCTTTGCAAAGCTTTCGCTGAAGCAGTCAAGAAATTCACTGACTGGATGGGAGTTAGCACTGCTTCCCTCGCCAACAAAGATGCCAAACTCGAAGATCTTATGGCCTTTGTTGACAAAACTCTTGCAAACACTTCAGAAGTTGAAGGACTTCTTGCTAAAGTCGATGAGACCAGCGGAAAGGTTCGTGATAGATTAATTACCCTCAACCCACACACCAACGTCACTGCTGAAGATTGCAAAGCCCAATGGTACCAATTCCAACTTATGTTAAACAAGAAGAAAGAATTGATTGCTCAAGAAATCGAAAACTCCAAACGTTCAGGTTTAACTGAAGAACAAGTTCGTGAAGTCAATGATAACTTCGACTACTTCGATAAAGATAAATCTGGAGCCTTAGATAAACGTGAAGTTAGAGCCTGTTTACAATCTCTTGGAGAAGAAGCTACTCCAGTTGATGTTGAAAAAATGTTTGCTACCTTTGATAAAGATAAGAGCGGAACCATCTCTAAATCTGAATTCACTCAATTTATGCTTAAGAAATTAGGAGATTCAAACACCAAAGAAGAAATTACTCAAGGATTCAATTACTTATCACTCGAAAAAGATACTATTCCAGGAGAACTTTTGGAAGCCGTTGTTAATGATTTAACATTCAAACAACATCATGTTGATTACTTGAAGAAAGAAATGAAAGGAACTGCTGCTGGTTATGATTATAACACTTGGACTGAAGAAGTCTTTGCCAGATAAACAATTTTTTTCTTTTCTTTTCCTTTCTTTGTCTGAAATAATAGCGAATAAACTTGTATTTTCAAAACACTAAAAAACAAAAGACTCTTTTATGTTTTATTTCTTTTTGTGTTTGATCTTTTTTTTATTTTATTACCAAACACTTGAAACAACTAAGAAAAGCAAAAAAAAAGGAAGAAAAAAAAAATTCAAGTTTCAAGTAAAATTAGTTTTATTCATCATCTCCTGTTTGACCAACTCTTTTTGTTCCAGTTCTTCCGGGTTTCATTGGTTTTTTAAAGGCTTTCTTTTCTTCTGGTTTCTTTGGGTGGAGTTCTTCGAAAATGAAGCCTTCTGTTAATTCAACTGCATCACTTACTTCAGACTTTTTTTTTTTTTTTTTTGAAAAATAAGAAAGTGAAACTGGAAAGAGAAGTGAGAAATAGAAATTACATTTTTATCAATGGAGAATCCAAGTTCTTCAGTAATTCCAATAACTGCTGATTTACATGAGGAATAAAGCATCCTTTCTTTGACTTTTGAGGCCATTGGGCAACTGTAAATAAAGACTAGGAAAAAGGAAATGGAAAGTATGAAAAAAAAAAAAGTCTAAAAAGGGAAGAGAGAAAAATACTAATTGATTCAATAGTATTGTCCTCAAAAGCATGTCTGTATCTAAAGAAGTGATAACGAGGTTGATCTGGTGGAGTTAAAGTAGAAATATCTTTAGCATCAACATTAGTTGCTGATGATAATTCAATTTTTTCTTCTTCACTGAGAATGTGCTGTAAAATTGAAAAAAGAAAGAAAGATATCAAAAATGTTCAAGGAATATTTTGAAAGATAGAGAAAAAGAAAAAAAGAAATTCATACAAGTTGAATATAATTGATACTTCCATTTTTGAATTTTTCTAATTCTGATTGAGCATTTTGAGTCAAAGGGAAGTAAACTCCATGAACGTGAGCTTTCTTGGTTGTAATTCCAACATCTGCTCCTGACTTTTATTTATTTTTTTTCATTATTGAATTATATTATTATTTCTCTTTTTGAATTTTTGTTTTGATTGAATGGGAAGAAAAAATTACTTCTTCTTTTCTCATTCTTTGGATTTCTTCTTCTCTTTCTGTCAAAGCAGGAGCTGAAGTCATACTCTTTCTGTGTTTTTGATATCCTTCCATTGTGAATTCTGCTTTTAAAGTTCCATAAAGTTCATCAACAAAAAATGAATCTCCAAGAGATTTTTTTAAAGTTGCTCTGGTTGAAGCATATAACATTTTATCACGAACCTAAACAAAAAAGGAAAATTAATTATCAGCTCAATAAAGATTTCTTGAAGTTCGATTTAGTTTTGATTTTTTCTTTTTTTTGATTGCAAAAAAAAAGTACTCTTGCAAAATCTGGAACATAACATAAGAAAATCCATGGATATCCTTGAGTTGTTTTATCATCAAGACGATAAAGAACATAACATGGGATCTTCTCTTCAAATTGATCAACAACTAAAGCAAAGTCTATGCACAAGATATTATTTTAATTCAAAAAAAAATATTGATTGTCTTTTTTTTAAAAAAAAATGAACCATCTTGCCAAGTTCCTTTAATTGGGATTGAGTTTGAAAGGATAATTGTCTCTATTTAAAAAATCAATAAATTTAGAATAGGTTCAGATTTTTTTTTTTTTTTTGTTTTTAACATTGAATAATAAATCAAAATAAACCATTTTCAATTGATAATTTCATCAATCGAATGTCATTATTTTGCACAGCTGATGCAAAGGAACTCAATAATTCAGGACTGGCTATAATTCAGAAAGAAAGAAATTAAATTTTTCTAAAAAATAAAATAAAATAAAATTGAATAGAAAAGGGTTGAACCTTGAATTCCGCTTTGGTGAGACATAACTTCAGCAACTTATTGAGATAAACCTTTTGAAAGAAAAGAAAAGAAAGAAAAAAGTCAATTTCTATTCAATGTTTTAATTTTTTTTGAAATTTTCATATTGAAGTTATAATTATTATAATTGTTCCTCAATAACTTTTTCATAACAAAATGAATAGTAATGAATGATAAACATAGAATGTCTATCAATATTCTTGAAATATATCTTCAATTGCTCCAAAAGTTTACTTTTCTTGTTTATAATTAGCTCGTCTTCTATTGTTATCTCATTAGATCTCCCCAAACAATAATGTTTGAAAAGAATAAACCTACCCAAGCAATAAATCAATTATCTTGAGTTTCTATTCATAATTTTGAATAATTTAATCACTTATAGCTTTGAATATAGCTTTACAAGTTACATTTGATTCAAATCAATATAAGGTCTCAATAACAATAAATAAATAAGAAAAAAAAAAATTAAATGGATTTAAAATTTTTTTTTTCCCATCAAAACTTATATCAAAATCAAGCAAAAATCAAAATAAAACCAAATAAATAGTTTTCAAATTGAAATTGAGTTGAAGATAAGAAAGATTCAGAGTGAGATGATGTGATTTGAATCATTAACATTAGATGAAATCAAAAATCAAAAGAGAAAAATGAAAAAAGTTGTTTTGTTTTTGAATTTTTGAATGACTTCCTTGGAAATTCAACACAAGGAAGGAAAATGTTTGGTTCAACTTTTTTTTTTGAAACAATCTCCTCCATCAACTTTGAACAACTCCAACTTTAAACCTTCTTATTAATATAAAACAAATCAACTTTACTAAAGTAAAACACTGATTACTAATGTCATTGCAATAAACAACTTCTTTATTATAAAAGGAAAACTTCAAAAAAATAGAAGATCTTGAAAATTAGCAACAAAAGAAGGTAAAGAAAAAATTGGAACAACAATCAATTTTGAATAATGAAACAAGTTTATTTTTTACTATCAGTTGAACTTAAGTCAAACATTTCAATTTTTTCTCTTAGACTTTCTTCTTCATATTCTTCAATGATTCTTTGGTAAGATGGTTGTTTTTTCCATTTCATGAGAACTCCTTCAAGTTGACTAAATACATCTTTTAAAGCAGGGTTAAATAAGTTACGAGTTACAGTTCCTTTTTCAATGGAAGTATGAATTGAAAGATAGATTTGATGATCAATATTAATTTCTAATTCAGCTCCTTTTTCAATAAATCTCTTGTAAATGACTTTTGCTTGTCCTAACAATTGCTCTTCAGGGTAATGAACATATTTTTCAACTGCCATTGCAAAAAGTGTTGGCTCAACACACCAATTATCTAAAGTTACTTTCAAAAATGCTTTTGTTAAGAAGGGAGATTCAAAGATGGCTTTAATTCCAAGACTTTGTTCTTCAATTCTCTTTGATTCTTGAATTTTTTGTCTTTTCTTCTTTTCGAGATACAAGCAAACCATTGGTACCCAGTTAGTAATCATAATAAAGCTTCCTACAGTAATATAATTCATTGTAATAGGTTGGAAAGAGGATGAGAAGGCGGTATATCCCATAGCAGCATCAACTAGTTGACCTAACATAAATACACTCATTGGTGGAAGACCCAAGACAATGATTAAAACGAATTCTAATTTTACATAATAAGGATCACGTAAAATCCTATATTTGTAGACCAAGAAGATAATAGCACAACTGATTGGGACAATTTGATAAAAGAAGATATAAAGATGATATCCAAAACATTGATCCAAAGTTGTCACAACTGATAAATCTCTTGGAACAGAGAATTCGAGAATAATGGCTGGGATTAAGCAAATAACGTATCCAATACCAAAGAAAAGAAAGCTCCATCTTGTACGAGTTGTGAAAGCACATTTATCAAAGAATGGGTCATTTTCGTCAGTTATCTTTGTTCGATTTTTATGAAACTTGAATTGAAAATTATAAGCTCTGATAACGATAGGCTGTAAAATGAAGAAAAAAAAAGGAAAAAAAAAAGAAAAACGTTAGTTTAGTGAAAAATGAGAACAAAGAAGAAGAAGAAGAAGAAAAGACTTAGAATGAGGAAGAAGAAAGAAGAAGAAGAAGTAAAGAAAAGAGAAAAAGAAAAAGAGAAAAAAAACCAATGAAGTTGCTGGGGTTGCGAAAACAAAGGTCCAATACAATAAAGGGCAACGAGATAACCATTCTTCCCCAGCGAAATAAGGCTCAAATACAGAAGCAATTAAGGAATACATACATAATAGTAAAATAGAACAACTTATATTCATTGAAAGGTCTCTAACAGCAATACATGGTTCTTTTCGAAAGTATAAAAGTGTTGCAGCGCCCGTGAGTTCAATAACCCAAAAAATAACCATTACAATTATAAAAAACATTTTTGTTTTTCAATTTTTTTCTTTTCGAATGTACTTTTCAACTTGTTTTTTTTCAAAAAAAAAAAAAGAAGATATGAAAGTAAAAATTAAGAAAATTAAGAAAATTAAGAATGAAGAACAAAAAAGAGGGGAATTGTCAAATTTTTTTTGTTTATGGAAAAACTGGAGTGGGGAGGAAAAACTCAAAAAGAAAAACCGAGTTGGAATGTTGTTTGGGGTGATTTTTTATGTGTCAAAGGTAAGTAAGGTAGTGAGCAATCAGTGAGACAAAAAAAAAAGGGAGGAACTAGAATGGGTTTCAAAATGTAAAATATAATAAAATATAGAATAAAAAAGTTTTTTTTAAAAAAAAGAAATAGAAGTTAAACTGTTTGAAACAGAAAAATAAAATAAAAAGTTTAAATAAGAAAAAGAAAAAAGAAATCAGAAAGAAAAGAAAATAGAAACTCAAAAATAAAAATAGTGACAAAAAAAATTAAAGGAGAAAAAAAAACAAGGGAATCGGGAAGCTAAAAAAGAAACATGAAAACAAAAAACAAAAATAAAAAAGTTAATTTTTTTCCAAGAGGAATAAAATCAATAAGTTAATAAAATAAAAAATAAGAAGAGTAGAAGAGTGTTGTTTAAAATAATTAATAGAGAATAAAGAAGAAGAATGAAGAAGAAGGCTTTGAAGAAAAAAAAAAGTAAAAGTTTTCTCTTTTTTTTTTTGTGATTTCTTGATTTGCTTTTTGAACCCTTTTTCGATTAAAACCACGATTTTTTTCGGGAAAAAACTTTGGGAAGGGTTGATGTTTTTTATCCATTTTGGGTTTTTTTGTAAGGAAATCTAGTTTCGTCCCCAAATAGGGTAAAACGTTGTTAAGGAGAAAGATTGAAATACAAATGAAGACATCGAATCTTGTTGTCAAGAAAAAAGATTTTATTTTTCTTTTCTCTCGATTTAGTGGAAAATTCATTTGAGTGAATAAACAAAAAGTGCAACGATTTTCTTAAAGAAACAAACCCAAAAAACTCAAAAACCTAAAAAACTCAAAATCAACACAAACATACAATTTCAAAAAAAAAAAACTTTGAATGATAAAAAAGAATCAATAAAAAATTAACAAAATCTCTTGTCATCAAAAGTCAAAGGCCATGCTTTTTTTCTTGCCATCAAGGATTTTTTATTTTTGTTTTTTGTGTTTGTTTGAAGGTCTGGTTCAATATTTTGTTTGAAATGATCAACCAAATCTGTTCAACTCATCCTCGGAAATTTTAATCTCTCTTTAGAATCACCTAGGGAGCTCTTTTGTGTTTTTTTTGTTTTTGTTTATTTTTATTTTTATTTTTACTTTTTTATTTTTATTTTTTTGTTTTGTTTCTTTTATTCAACTTTCTTTAGAAAAAAAAAATAAAAAGGGAAAAAAAGGAAATTCTGTAAAAAATTTCTTTGAGATCTCATTTTATTATTGTCCTTATTGTCTTTGGTTGCTTCGATTTTTTGTCTTTTCTTTCTCCTTCACTTTCTTGATTTTCTTTGTTTTGGGGGAAGAATCGTTTTCAAAAGCTTTTGATTGATTGAAAAGATTTTTTTCAAAGGAGGATTTTCCTTTTAGTAAGAAAACCTTTAATTGCTTTAATTGTTGAGATGGGAGAAAAGTTCTAAATAGAGAGAAGGTATGAGGGGAAGGAACGAAATTGGATAAAAAAGAATGCAAAAAAAAAACCAATAATAAGAACCAAGACGAAATTAACTTTCACCAAAAGAAGAAATAAGAAACAAAAAAAATCTTGCCTTGCCTTCTTTTTCTTCTTTTCGGGACATTGAAATCAATCAGTCCAACAATCCATCCTTTTAGTTCAAAAGTCTCGACAACTTTCTTTTAGCTCGACAATAAGAACATGAGTGACTCGAACAAAGAACCAAAGCCTCGTGATTTAAAATTTTTAGAAAGTCATTTTCCATCACTTCTTTTAGCCAAGGAAATGCTTCTTCTCTTGTTTCAACAACACCATAGTTAGTTAATAACATATCAATATAAATTTCAAAAGATTCTATATTTCCATCTCTTGCTTCAAGTTTTCTTTCTAAAGCCCAACTTTCAACACATTCTTGAACTTGAACTCTTAATGGTTTTCTTGCTCTCATTTTATTTTTTCCTTCCTTATTTCTTCTTTGATCTTTAATCCTTTTTCAAACTTTTTTTTTTTTTTTTGATTCCTTGCTCCTCTTCTTTCTATATTGGCTCACTAAGTTTTATTTTATTTTTGATTAATCTTTTTGTTTGAATTTTTGATTTCTTGACCATCATTTTTTTTTTGAAAATCTCTTTTTACAATAAAAAGCTCAATAACTAATTGGAGGAATTGTGAACAAAATGAATGAAAGAAAAGAAAGGACTGCATAAACTTCGAATTCAAAATCAAAACTCAAGACAAAATATTCAAAAAAAAATTAGGATACAATAAAACTGTCAACAAAAAGAAGAAAACCTTTGTTCAAGTTAAAGAGTTTCAAATTGTCAATAAAAAAAATGCTTCAAATATCTTCAATCCTCACTCCTAACTCGAATTCATTCAGCGATCTAATTTCAAAAAAAAAGAGCGTGGTCAAAATCAAAAAGAAAACAAGAAGGCTTCAATAAAGAAACTCAAACATTTCAAAGAAAAGATATTGATGAAAGTGAATTAAAAGTTTTTGACGTGGAGTTAAAAGATTAAAAATCAAGATTATTTTAATTATTCAAGTTAGATGAACAATTTGAAGATGGGAAAGTGAAAGAGGTTGACTGTTCGCCATATTTTTTTTTTTGTGAAAAAATTGAAGAAAAAAACGCGAAGAAAATCGATTTTTTTAGAGAAAAAAAAAAATAAAAATGGAAGGCGAGAGTAAGTGGCTTTGCGATGCTTTTCTTTCTTGTTTCTAATACCTTCTTTCTTTCATATTCAACAATTCATCTTCCATCAAGAGATTTTCTTGTCACTTTTTAATTCTTTAGAAGATTTTTTCTTATTTTCTTTTGGAGATCTTTTTATTTATTTTTTTATTTTCGATTAAAAATGTGCTCAGAATTTTTTTTTCTTTTCTTTGCAAAACTGAAGGGATCTTGAGGAATTGAAAAAACGACAGATCTAATAACTTTTCTTTCTTTTATTTGTTGAATTTGTTTGATTCTATCACTCTGATCTTCTTTATTGTTTTGTTTTATTTTTTACTTTTGGTTTATTTCTTGTTTGCATTTTTTTTTTTTATGCAAAAAATTTCTTTGCATTTCCTGTTTCAAAAAAAAAAAAGAAATGCTTTGTTCAACTTTTACTTTTGACTTCAGAATTCTTTTAAAAAATAAAAGAAAGAATATAAATAAAAATTTTAAAAATGCCAATTCTCTTTTTATAGGTGACTTTGATAAATATCATAAAATCGTAACTGAGAGTCCTCATGATTTTACTTCTTGGGAGTATTTGATTCGTCTTGCTGAAGCTGAAGGTAACCACCAAAAAAGTTCTCAAGTTCTTTCTGAATTTCTTGGCTACTTCCCACTTTGTTATGGATATTGGAAAAAATATGCTGATAATGAATTGGCTGCAGGTGGAGATATGAGAGCAACTGAGGTTTTTTTTTTTTTTTATTTTTATGCTTGATGAATTTTTTTTTTTCTTTTTCGTTGTTTAATTTAATCTTAATGCATTTTTTTTTTAAAAAAAAATTCTTCAGGCTTATGAGAAAGGAGTTGCAGCTGCACCATATTGTCTTGAACTTTGGGTTTATTATTGCACTTTCCTTGTCGACAAATTTGCAAAAGAAAATCCTGAAAATGTTAGAAGGTAGTTTGATTGAAATTTTTTTACCCTCTTCACTCTCCTTTGAACATTTTTATTTTTCTTCTTTTCCTTTCTTCTTTTTTTCTTTTCTTTTCCTTTTTACAAACAAAAGCAGCACTTTTATTCAATCTCAATTTTGATTATGCTTTTTTATTTATTGTGTTTGATACCACATATTATTTTTTCTTTATTTTGATTGAATAATAATTGAATCAATTCGTCGATGAAGCAAGATCTGGTTATTTTTTTACAAAAAATTTATTTTGTTTCACAAAAAATAACAATAATTTTGAAATCAAATTAAATATCAAATAAGAATAATTTTCGCCCTTCTTCAAGGTCAAATTGAATGATTGCTTTCATTTAATTTCTTCTAGTTCCTTTTTTTCCAAACATTCTTTTTTCCTTTTTTTTTCCTCTTCATCTCTGACTTTAAATTATTGACAATTTACCTTCTTTCCTTCCTTTTTTTTTTTCTCTCCCTTCTTTGCCATTTTTTTCTTTGTTCCTTTTTTTTCTTTTCTTTTTTTTTCCTTATTTTTTTCTAGTGTATTTGAACGAGCAGTCTCCAAAGTTGGAATTCATTTTCTCTCACATACAATTTGGGATAAATATATTGAATTTGAAGAAAATTATGGAAATGATCAAGTTTTCCCACTTCTCGAAAGAATTATTCGTATTCCCCTTCAACAATATACTAGATTTTATGATAAGTATCCTTTTTTTTTTTTTTTTTTTTGTCATTAAATAAACGAAAAAAATCTCTAGATACGTTCAAATGTCAAATGTTAAACCACTAACAGTTTTTGCAACAAAAGATGAATTAAGATCACTTGAAGAAAAAATGAGACAAGAAGACGAAAATTTGAAAGTATTTTCCTTTTTCTTTCATTCTTTTTTTTTTAAAAAAAAACTTGAACAAATTTAATCGATTTCACAAATATTTTCAAGGATGAAATGATCCAATCCAAATTAAGAGAAGTTGTTATGAAGAAAAAAGTCGAAATCAATAAAAAAACTGAAGAGGAAACTAGAAGAAGATGGAGTTATGAAGAAGCTGCTGTATGATTATTTTCTTTCACAAAAATTTAAATAATAAAAAAACAAAACAAATATATATTTTCAGGTTCCTACATACTTTCATGTTAAAGCTTTAGATGAAACTCATTTACAAAATTGGAGAGTTTACCTTGATTTTGAAGAAAAAGAAGGAGATCATGAAAGGATTATTGCTTTATATGAAAGGTGTTTAATTCCATGTGCACTTTATGAAGAATTTTGGATTCGTTATGCTAGGTATTTTGAACGCAGGGATGAAATAAATATTGCTCGAAGTTTATTTCAAAGAGCACTTTCCGGTTTCCTTTCAAAAAAGTATACTTTTTATTTCTTTTTCTTTTTTTATATTCCAAAAAAATAAAATAATATAAATATAAATAAATAAATAAATAAATAATAAAGGCCAACTTTGATCATCGCTAAAGCAATGTTTGAAGAACAATATGGATCAGTTGATGAAGCTAGAAGTTTACTCGAATCAACTCGTTCTGCATGTAAGCATTTTTTTTTTTTTTCAAAAATCTTTTTTTTTCTCTCTCTTATAATTATATCTTTAGTTATGGGTCACGTTGAAGCAATTATTGCTTCTGCCAATCTTGAAAGAAGACAATCCAATATTTCAAAAGCAGAAGAAATTTTAGAAGAAGGACTTACTCTTGTTGATCATAAATTTACACCCTACTTTGTTTGCCATGTCACCAAATTTTATTCAAATATCTCCTCAAATCCCGAAAAAGCAAGAAAACTTTTTATTGAATCTCTCAAGAAATATAATGATAGTAAACTCATGTTTTCAAATTTCTTACTCTTCGAGCTTTCTCAAACAGGTTTTTTTTTTTTTTTTTTTTCCATAACATTAATTTGACAATATACCAAAACGAATAAAATAAAAACCAATAAATAAATAAAATAAATAAGATGATCCAAAAGGTCTTAGTGTATTACAACGAGTTAAATTTGTTTTTGATTTAGTAAATGAGAGTAACCTTTCAAACGAGGACAAAGCGGAATTTCTTCTTCACCATTTAGAATTTATTTCAGATAGATGTCCAACTCTTGATGGGTTTTTTTCTTTCTTTTTTCTTTCTTTTTTTGAAGAAACAAATTCATTAACATTTTTTTTTAAAAAAAAAGATATGCAAAAGTTCATGCTGAATACACAAGATTGAAAAACTTAGGCTCAAGTAGAAAAAGACCAGCAGAAGATGAGTATATTTTCAATATTCTTTTTATTCTTTTTCTTTTTGATAAATTAAAATTCAATTAAAATTCATTAAAATCATTAGTTTATCGAAGAAAGTCAAACAAATTAAAACTCCTCAAGAACAATATTTAACTCCAAATGTCCCAGCTCAATATGTAGATTTTTTCTTTCTTTTTCTTTTTTTTTTTCAAAAAAGTCATGAAGTTCCAAATTTATTAACAATTTTTTTTTTTTAAATTTCTAGGGATATAATCCATACCAAGCCTATCCACAATGGGGAGCGTACCAAGGATATACCCAAGAATGGCCCACTCAATAGTTAATTTTATATACATTTTTTTTTTTATGTTTCTTTCTGTCTTTCCAATAAATTTGTCAAAATAAGAGAAATCAAACTTTTGTTAATTTTTTCTTTATCCAATAATCACGATTCTGAAAATTTTAAGAAGGAGTTTGCAAACCGAAATCAAAGGATAAATGTACTCAACAATATCAGCAAGAAATTCAACAGGTTATCAATTAAATTAATGGATTTGAAAAAGTCAATTTGATTTGAAATTGTATTAGAATTCTATTCTTTCGAGAGGCGAAGTCAGTTTTTGAAAAGATTGGACCACGAATTGAATATCTGAAAGACCATTGGTTGTTTCATCAAAGTTTCAGAAACATCTCCTAAACAAGGCGGAATTTCACAAAAAAA
>Ga0209960_1002078_pt1 | contig 21724 bp, 17 predicted proteins | sample ThiBiot_500_plan_2_FD_183947 | JGI IMG/M metagenome (GOLD analysis project Ga0209960, IMG submission 183947) | Wastewater bioreactor microbial communities from Cape Town, South Africa - Thiocy_expt_500_plan (SPAdes) | ecosystem: Engineered > Bioreactor > Thiocyanate-remediating >...
GCGCTTTCTGTGGAGAGCTCATGACTGGCTGCACCAATTAGGACACCGGGCATGACATATAAAAAAGCCCAGCCAATGGCAGAGAGGACATTTGCAATTAAAAAACGCCATTGTTTCATATGGAGTATGCCAGCAATCACTGGGATAATTGAACGCAGAGGGCCAACAAAACGGCCTATGAGTACGCTTTTAGCACCATGAACGGCAAAAAATTCTCTACCATATTGCAACCAACGCGGATATCTCGAAAACGGCCAAATATCTACTAAGCGATCACTGAAATAAAAGCCAAGTGCATAGCTTAGACTGTCGCCAACAACTGCGCCCAAAATTGCCGCCAGTAGCGTAAGGTCAATGCGCATAATTCCCGATCCGGCAAGTATTCCAATTGCGGTCATGGTGACGCTTCCTGGAACAATGCTCCCAATTATAGCAAGAGATTCTGCAAGTGAAATTATGAACGTAAAAAACAAGGCCCAATGCGGATTTGCCTGTAACCAGTGAGTAAGCGGTTGTAAATAGTCAACGAATATATTCATAGGCTTTGTCAGATAAAATGTTTTAAAAAGCTATGTATAAATTTGGGTTTCACATCTTCCATCAGGATATCAGGATGGAAATAACTCATTTGCGTCATTTCCATTTTTTCAAAACCACAAGGGTTTATTCCATTAAAAGGTGATAAATCCATATTTACATTTAGCGCGATACCATGATAAGTACAACCTTGTTTAACACGTAAACCGATGGAGGCAATCTTTTGCTCTCCAACATAAACTCCGGGAGCTCCACAATGAATATTACCCTTTATTTCATAATCAGCGAGCAATGCAATAATAACTTGCTCAAGCTGAGATACCATGGTTTTAATTCCCAGATTGCGTCTTTTAATATCCATTAAAAAATAAACAACTAATTGCCCAGGCCCGTGGTATGTTACTTGTCCACCCCGGTCCGACTGTACCACAGGTATCGATCCAGGTTGAACAATGTGTTCTGCTTTACCTGCTTGCCCCTGAGTATAAACAGGGTAATGTTCCAAGAGCCAGATTTCATCAGGTGTTAATAGCGTACGATGCAAGGTAAACTCTTTCATCTTTTGCCAGATATTGCCGTAATCCTGAACACCTAACTCTTTAAAGTTCATTATAAAACCATTTTTACTTCGGGATGCTGAGTAAGCTCACGATAAAAATTATCTAGCATTTCTTTATTTAATGCATAAACGGTTACCGTTATTGCCAGATAGTTATCCCCCTGACTGGGTTTTTGCGAAATATTATCCTGTTCAAAATTAGGAAAATGCCGCAAAGTGATATCCGTGATATTTTGCAAGAATGTAGTAGAGTTGTACCCGATTATTTTAATAGGGAAATTGCAGGGAAACTCTATAAGTGAATCAGTCATAGTGCTCCTTAGCTAAACCAACCTTTAAACATTAATCGGATGGAATCTTTAACACGCGTAAAGAAACCTCCAGCCTCTACATTTTGTAACGCATAAACAGGTCTTGTTGCAATAACATTGTTATCAAACTGTACTACCAAATCGCCAATTTTATCTCCCTTCTTAATGGGGGCTTGTAGATAAGAAGGCACTTTCGTAGAGACAGTCAATCGTTGATATTGTCCAGTGGGTATCGTTACGAATTGATCATCGTTTAACCCTACAGCGATGTTATCCTGAGTTCCTTTATATAATGGTAAGTCAGTAATTGATTGGCCTGCTTTGTATAACTGATGCGTTTCAAAAAAACGAAAACCATAATTGAGTAACTTTTCACTATCGTCAGCTCTTGAAGAGTCGCTGGGCTCCCCGAGTACAACGGCGAGAAGACGCATAGTTCCTCTTTTGGCAGAGGATACCAAACAGAATCCAGCTTCATTGGTGTGACCTGTTTTAATACCATCCACCTGATTATCGCGCCATAATAGTCGATTGCGGTTCGGTTGGCGAATACCATTATAGGTAAACCATTTTTGCTTATACCAATCGTAATATTGTGGAAAATCGAGAATTAATGCACGCCCCAAAATTGCTAGATCTTTAGCTGTGGTGTAAAGATTGGGATCGGGAAGGCCTGTGCTGTCGGTAAAATGACTGTTCTTCATTCCTATATTTTGTGCTTGCTGATTCATTAAATCTGCAAAAGAATTTTCTGTGCCCCCTACGTGTTCAGCCATGGCAACACAGGCATCATTCCCTGAATCGACAATAATACCCTTAAGTAAATCTTCGACTAAAACTTGTTGACCCTCTTTGATAAACATCCGAGAGCCACCAATTTTCCATGCTTCTTGGCTCACACGAACGCTATCATCTAGATGTATTCTTCCCTGATTAAGGGCATTAGACACTACATAGAGCGTCATCATTTTTGTCAGGCTGGCTGGCGGTAATCGTTCCTCGCTATTTTTCTCAGCAATTACTTTGCCGCTATGTACATCGATTAGAATGTATGCCTTAGCATTAAGAACGGGGGCGGATGGTGTTACCAGAGGTTTGGCAATCGCTGTTGGAGAGGGGCGTTCTAACTCCGTATTCGGAGTCGGTCTTTCTAGGGTATCGCCGACTTCAGCGAATGTGCTCGTGGATTGAATATAAAGAGTAATCAAAAATAACGTTGTGAGTAAAATTGACGTTCCGCGTGTCATGATGCTACCTAAACAGGGTTACAAAAGGGCATATGTTACCACAGCATTTTAAACGCAACCAATTAAAACTTTAGTGAAAAACGATTTCCACACATAAAAAAGCGTTTAAATTTTTTAGTGATAGGAATTTAATCTGTGTATCAAAACATGCATGCAAAAATAGTTCGTTTAAAGCTTCGAAATTGTAAAGTCTTTGGGTATAGTAGGCCACAATTCTTTTCAGGAGTGGAACCGTCATGAGAAATTATTTTATTTTGGTTGTTTTTCTCCTAAGTAGCTGTCAAAGCCCTCATCTTCCTGAGATGGAGCATAAGAAGATGAGCGATAAAAAGGCAGCACCCAAAAGACACTCGGTTTATAATCGATATACACTTAAAGGTAATCGCTATACTCAAATTAATGATGGGGCTCCGAATAAGCATAAGGCAATTAGTTTCCGCGAACCGGTGCCTGTCAAAGAGCCATTAAGCCGCTATGGTAATCCCGCAGAGTATCGTGTAGGTGGTATAAGTTATCAAATTTTAACCAATACCCATCGGTATAAAGCGCGTGGTGTCGCTTCGTGGTACGGCACAAAATTTCATAATCAGCGCACCTCAAGTGGGGAGCCTTATGATATGTATGTAATGTCAGCTGCCCATAAAACACTGCCTCTGCCCACTTATGTAAAAGTCACTAATCTCAGTAATGGCAAAGTTGCAATCGTTAAGGTAAATGATCGCGGTCCCTTTCATACGGACCGAATCATCGATTTATCTTATGCCGCAGCAATAAAATTGGGTGTTTTTCCCAAAGGCACAGCTCCAGTTGAGGTAGAGGCTCTTATTGGCCCTAAAGGTACAGGACCTGGTGAAAAAGTCCATTTTTATGTTCAAGCAGGTGCTTTTGCCACGGAAATTATGGCAAAGCAACTTAAGACCAAATTGACCCATCTTGCAAAGGATCCGGTTCAAATAGAGCATTACGAAAATCATTTCATCGTTCGTGTCGGTCCCTTTGCAGATAAAAAAACTGCGGATGGGATAAAATTGAAGTTAGCACATAGTGGGGTCAAAGGTGCGTTTTCTGTTTTGATTTAATAACTTTATATGGGATAATTGTTTTTTTATCCTCAGAATATAGCGAGGCGACCGATCGATGCATAATGGCTCTGTTTTTTACACAATATTTTTAATTTTCGCGGGGGCTGCATTTTTATCGACACTGGTTTTATACACACGACAATCATTATTGGTCGCATACATCATCCTCGGAGCAATTTTAGGACCATGGGGTTTTAGGTTAGTTCCAGATGTCTCAACCGTTCAGCAAATTGGGGACATTGGTATTGTCTTCTTATTGTTCTTGCTCGGATTGCATCTACAGCCGCAAAACCTGGTACATATGTTGCGAAAAGTAACCTGGATTGCTCTGGTTAGCTCCGTGATTTTTGGATTGATCGCCTATGGGATTGGTTCTTACTACGATTTAACGCGGACCGAATGTTGGATATTAGGTGCCTCGATGATGTTTTCGAGCACCATCATCGGTTTGAAATTACTACCAACAACAATTTTACATCATCAACATACAGGTGAGGTGATGATCAGTGTACTGTTGATGCAGGATGTTATTGCTATTATCGTACTGATTTTAATTAATGGTGCGCAACAAACGGGGGGATTTTCCTGGGATGATTTAGTCCTGGTCGGATTAGATTTACCTGCCTTGGTGATTTTTGCTTTTGCGGTTGAGAAATACGTGCTTATCCGCTTGTTAGCCCGTTTTGATCGCACGCAGGAATACGTTTTCTTATTATCGATAGGGTGGTGTTTAGGCTTGTCTGTTCTTGCTCAGAAGATTGGTCTTTCCGAAGATATCGGTGCATTTGTAGCTGGGGTCGCACTGGCCGCGAGTCCAATTTCGTTATTTATTGCAGAAAGCTTAAAACCTTTACGTGATTTCTTTTTAGTAATGTTTTTCTTTTCCATTGGCGCAACCTTTAATTTTGGTTACGCGCAAGAATTATTCGTGCCAGCACTGATACTCGCGGTATTGGTGTTAACGGTCAAGCCCATCTCTTTTTATTGGCTATTGAATCGTTCTGGAGAGAAAAAACAAGTGGCCAAAGAGGTTGGTATACGTCTAGGGCAAGCAAGTGAATTTTCCTTATTGGTAGCAAGTATTGCTTTGAGCACGAAACTAATCTCTGACAGGGCATCCAATTTAATTCAAGCAACTACCATACTTACTTTTATAGTTTCGTCATATTGGGTCGTGTTGAAATATCCAACACCGATTGCTCTCTCTGATAAAATGCGCAAGGATTAATAGAATGAAATTATTGGTTATTTTGTTTTCATTGTTAAGTGAACGTTTTCTGATTCACCAAATATCTTTTCGACGGTTTCATTGGTTCAATGATTATTATAACTTCCTTGAGAAAAAGTTTGCAGCAACAGGGTTATTCCATAACCCTTGGCTACAAATCATTCTGATTGTTCTGCCAGTCACCCTAATTGTGGGTTTTGTCTATTTGTTGCTCGGATCGTTAGTTTTTGGGTTTGGGGGATTTCTCTTAAGTCTTGCAATTTTTTTCTATTGCTTAGGACCCCAAAATATATTTTATCCAATCGCTCATTCTGAAACCGAAACAAGGGAACAATTGGTAAGAATGCATTTTTTTCATTTAAATAGACAACTGTTTGCTCTTGTGTTTTGGTATCTCATTGGTGGTCCTCTGGCAGCTGTTGCTTATCGAATGATTACTTTAAGTTGTTCAAAACACGAAATAGCAACTCAAGCTAATGAACTTGCTGATTCACTGGAGTGGATTCCCGCTCGCATCACAGCCTTGCTGTACCTTGTTGTCGGTAATTTTCAGCGCGGCTTAATTGTATTCCGTCGATATGCTTTGGCAAAACCTGAGCTTAACCATGAATTACTTGGTGAATGTGGTTTGCAAGCTGCAAAAACGAATGATCTGGATCCGGTTACCTTAATCGATGCTGAAAATTTGATAGAGCACGCAATTATTCTTACCTTGGTTGTCGTTGCCTTCTGTACATTGATATCCTGGTTGTGACGGAGGTAAAGGTATTGATATTGGGTCGATTAATGAAAAAATTATCTAAAATAAGTCTATTATTTACACTGCTCTTATTGACAGCATGTACAAGCACGAGATTTCAGCATAATTCTAAGGTTATGCAGTGTGTGAATCAATGTAATTTGAAAGCGCAATACTGTCAACGTCATTGTGGAAATAATTGCCCAAATTGCACCCTCATGTCTTATCAAAATAGTAAAGCCAGATTTATAAAGTACCTACATGAGTGTGATATTCAAGGAAAAATAGTGTTGCGTGAGTTGAATTCTTACCGTGATCCACTACAATGCCGCAAAGTTACATGCAACTGTGTTGCTGATCTGGAAGTATGCAAACAAAATTGTTCGGGAATAATCTATAAACGATTACAAACTGCACCGAACTGTATTTAAAAGCTTAAGTTGGGGACATTCATGACAAATGAAATAAAAAAAGATTTAGATCCAATTGAAACTCGAGAATGGCTGGATGCCCTGCAAGCCGTATTGGCTAGTGATGGTAGTGAACGTGCTGCATATCTGCTGCAAGAGCTCATCAATAAAGCGAATGCTGAGGGCGTAAACTTAAGTAGCTCCTTGAATACACCTTATCGCAATACTATCAAGCCTCTTGAGGAAAAGCAGATACCCCCAGATGAGGGTATGAGTAAACGTATTAGCGCTCTAATTCGCTGGAATGCCGTAGCAATGGTCTTAAGAGCGGGAAAATATGCCCCAGAACTAGGCGGTCATATTGCTTCGTATGCATCTTCGGCGTCACTGTATGAGGTTGGATTTAACCACTTTTTCAAGGGAGCGAATGACCCTTCAGGGGGTGATCTACTTTACATACAAGGTCACTCAGCTCCAGGAATCTATGCACGCGCCTTTCTGGAAGGACGCTTAAGTGAGCAGCAATTATCCTATTTCCGCCAGGAAGTCGAGGTTGATGGATTGTCTTCATACCCTCATCCCTGGCTGATGCAAGATTTTTGGCAATTTCCCACCGTTTCGATGGGATTGGGCCCGTTACAAGCAATATATCAAGCACGCTTTCTGAAATACTTGGAAAATCGTGGCCTTATTCAAGCGAAAGGCCGTAAAGTTTGGGCATTTCTAGGCGACGGTGAAACTGATGAACCTGAATCATTAGGTGCGTTAAGTATTGCTGCTCGAGAGAAATTGGATAACCTTATTTTTGTCATCAATTGTAACTTACAACGATTAGATGGACCTGTTCGTGGAAATGGTAAAATTATTCAGGAACTGGAGCGAGTATTTCGTGGTGCGGGATGGAATGTAATTAAAGTCATTTGGGGTGGCCGATGGGATCCCTTACTTGCTCAAGATAAAGAAGGTTGGCTTCAAAAACGTATGGAAGAATGCGTTGATGGCGAGTACCAGGCTTATAAAGCAAACGATGGTGCCTATGTTCGACAACATTTTTTCAATCAGTATCCTGAGTTAAAAAAGATGGTTGAAAATTATACTGATGACGACATTTGGCGATTAAATCGAGGCGGGCATGATTCTCAGAAAATATATGCTGCATACGCTCAAGCGCTCGAACATACCGGAAGTCCTACAGTTATCTTAGCTAAAACCATCAAAGGTTATGGTATGGGTGCGGCAGGGGAAGGCCAAAATATTACCCATCAACAGAAGAAAATGACGGTTGAACAATTAGCTGCATTTCGTGATCGGTTCAGTATTCCAATCTCTGATGATCAGATTGCCGAAATTCCCTTTTATAAACCGGCCGAAGACAGTCCGGAAATAAAATATATCAAAAAACAAAGAGAGCTCCTAGGGGGGTATTTACCTGCTCGTAGGGCAAGTACTGAAATTTTGAACGTACCCGAACTCGAGGAGTTCTCTGGGGTACTCAAAGGCTTGGGGGAGCGCGAAATATCCACAACCATGGCTTTTGTTCGAATATTAGGTATGCTCCTGAAAAACAAAGAAATAAATTCACGAATTGTACCGATTGTTCCGGATGAGTGTCGTACGTTTGGTATGGAAGGACTTTTCCGCCAGATTGGAATCTATTCACCGGTAGGACAACTTTATACACCAGTAGATCATGAGCAAGTTATGTTCTATCGTGAAGCAACTGATGGACAAATTCTTGAAGAAGGTATCAATGAGGCGGGTGCTTTTTGTTCCTGGATGGCAGCTGCAACGTCCTACAGTTCTAATAACTTAACGATGATTCCATTTTACATCTATTACTCTATGTTTGGTTTCCAGCGTATTGGTGATTTGGCCTGGGCTGCTGGGGATATGCAAGCTAGAGGCTTTTTACTCGGTGGTACTGCAGGTAGAACAACACTTGCGGGTGAGGGGCTGCAGCATCAAGACGGTCATAGTCATATCATGGCTTCAACAATACCTAATTGTGTTTCCTATGATCCTACTTATGCTTATGAGCTTGCTGTAATCATACAAAATGGTCTTTATCGAATGTACGAAAAGCAAGAAAACATTTTCTATTACATTACCGTGATGAATGAAAATTACACACACCCAGATATGCCCGCGGGTGTTGAAGAGGGCATTATTCGCGGAATGTATTTACTTCGTGAAAACAAGCAACGCGGCAAAATGCACGTACAATTAATGGGGTGTGGTACGATTCTTCGTGAAGTGCTTAAGGCCGAACAAATGTTGCTTGACGATTATGGAGTTACTGCAGATGTGTGGAGTGTTACGAGTTTTAATGAGTTGCGTCGAGAGGGCTTAGCTATAGAGCGCTTTAATCTAATGCATCCTGCTGAAGAATCTAGAGAGAGTTATGTGACGCAGCAATTAAAAGATAGACCTGGTCCGGTCATTGCTGCCACCGATTACATGCGTATTTTTGCTGATCAAATCAGACCTTATGTTCCAGGGGCATATGTGACGTTAGGTACTGATGGCTATGGTCGAAGCGATACTCGGGAGCGCTTACGTCACTTCTTTGAGGTGGATGCAAAGTATATTGTTCTGGCAACCCTAAATGCTTTGGCTCAGGAGGGTTCCATTGACAAGTCTAAAGTCGCCGATGCTTTTGAGCGTTACAGTATTAACCCTGAAAAATTGGATCCGCTTACACATTAATGTAAGCGATAGGCAATGCCTAAACCAAACAGAATTAGAGGATTGATATGGCCAATGATATAGAAGTGAAAATACCTGACATAGGTACCTCGGCACCTGTTGATGTGATCGAAATTTTGGTAAAAGAAGGGGATAAAATCACCCCCGAAACCTCTTTGATTACTCTGGAGTCAGATAAAGCCAGCATGGAGATTCCAGCTTCAGTTACCGGTACGGTTAAACAAATTAAGGTAAAGGTGGGCGATAAAGTAAGTGAAGGAGATATAATCCTTATGTTGAACGCTGAAGCAACGAAATCTCAAGAATCTTCTTCCGCTCAACCTTCTTCACTGAGTAAAGAAGAAGTTAAAAGCGCAGAAGAAAAGCAAACTTCATCAGTAACAAAAAGTACTCAAGCAAAAGAAATCGAAGTTAAGATTCCTGATATTGGTGTTGCGGCACAGGTTGATGTCATTGAAATTATGGTGAATAAGGGTGATGAAATCACGACCGATACGCCTCTGATCACATTAGAGTCGGATAAAGCCAGTATGGAAATCCCGTCTCCTGTAGCAGGCAAAGTTCTTGAGGTTAAACTTAAAGTAGGGGACAAAGTTTCTGAAGGTGATTTAATTTTAGTGGTTTCTTCATCTGAGGACGCAGAACCAATACCTACAGAAATACCTAAGACTGTGGATAAAGAAAGCTCGGTAACTAGTCCATCAACTTCGAATTCTGCAGAAAAACAATATAATGTCGCTTCTAGCCCTAGCGAATATTCTTCCAGTAACTTAGTCGCAGCAGGTCCTGCGGTGAGACGTTTGGCACGGGAGCTTGGCGTAAATCTTGAAAAAGTCAAAGGAAGTGGTCGCAAAGCACGGGTGACTAAAGAGGATATTCAGGCCTATGTAAAGCAAAAGTTGAGTGAAAAACCAACAGCGGGAGGCTTTGGTTTACCCGCAATGCCTGCCATTGATTTCTCATCATTTGGTGAAATCGAAACAAAACCTTTGAATAAAATAAAGCGCTTAACCGGAGGAAATGTTCATCGTTCCTGGGTCACGATACCTCATGTTACTCAATTTGATGCAGCGGATATTACTGAAATTGAAGCATTCCGTAAGTCTGAAGCTGAAAAAGGAAAGAATCAGGACTATAAACTGACGTTACTCGCTTTTGTAACGGCCGTGGTTTGTAAAGCCTTAAAGCTCTATCCTCAATTTAATGCCTCCCTGGATGCGAGTGGTGAGAATCTAATCTACAAAAAATATTTTAACATTGGGATCGCGGTAGAAACTCCAAATGGTCTAGTGGTCCCTGTGATAAAAAACGTGGACCAATTATCAATTGCCCATATCGCACGTGAAATGTCGCGACTGAGCACAAAAGCGCGTGAAAAGGGATTAATGCCAGCGGATATGTCTGGAGGGTGTTTTACTATTTCCAGTCTTGGAGGTATTGGTGGAACGGCGTTCACACCCATTGTTAATAGCCCGGAAGTGGCTATTCTTGGTTTATCGCGTTCTGAAATCAAACCGGTATATCAGCAGGGCGCCTTTCAACCAAGGCTTATCCTTCCTTTGTCACTTTCCTATGATCATCGAGTGATTGATGGCGCCGAGGCAGCCCGATTTACGCGCTATATCAGCGAGTGCTTGGCAGATATTAGAAAAATTTTACTGTAACAAACTGTTATTTTGTTTAACTGATTATAAAAAAGAGGCTTGCAATGGCTAATAAAATTAAGACCGACGTGGTCGTTTTGGGAAGTGGTCCTGGCGGATATACTGCGGCGTTCAGAGCTGCGGATTTGGACAAAAAAGTTGTTTTGGTTGAGCGGTATGATTCTCTGGGTGGTGTTTGTTTAAATGTAGGATGTATACCATCTAAAGCTTTATTGCATATTGCCAAGGTAGTTGATGAGTCTCATGAGATGGCGGATCAAGGCGTGCATTTTGGAAAGCCCGAATTCGATAACAAAAAAATGGTGGCCTGGAAAAATTCGGTTGTTGCGAAATTAACCGGTGGTCTAAAAGTGCTGGCTAAACAGCGAAAAGTTGACGTAGTAACCGGTGTGGGCCGTTTTTCCGGGACACATCAAATTACTGTTGAAACCAAAGAAGGACCAGTTGATATTGAATTTGAGCATGCGATTATTGCAGTTGGATCCGAGTCAATTAACTTACCCTTTATTCCTGAAGATAAGCGAATTTTCAGCTCCACCGGTGCCTTGGAGCTTGCTGATATCAAAGGAAGCTTATTAGTTTTAGGTGGCGGTATTATTGGTTTGGAAATGGCGACAGTATATTCCTCATTAGGTGTGGAAGTAACTGTAGTTGAGTTTATGGATCAACTTATTCCAGGTGCTGATGCCGATTTGGTTAATGTACTACAAAAACGGATGACTAAGAAAGGTATTAAGTTCTTATTAAAAACTAAAGTGACGGCTATGGAAGCAAAAGATGAAGGTATATATGTGTCCATGGAAGGGGAACATGGCACCGATAAACCCACTTGTTATCAACAGGTTTTAGTATCAGTAGGAAGAAAACCTAACGGAAAGGAAATCAATGCAGAAGCTGCCGGAGTCAACGTTGATGAACGTGGATTTATTAAAGTTGATAAACAACAGCGTACTAATGTATCCCACATTTTTGCCATAGGCGATGTAGTTGGACAACCGATGCTGGCGCACAAAGCGATACCTGAGGGTAAAGTGGCCGCTGAAGTTATTGCTGGGAAAAAACATTTTTTCGATCCGCTATGTATTGCCAATGTAGCTTATACCGATCCTGAATTAGCTTGGGCTGGTCTAACAGAGAAAGAAGCAAAAACTCAGGGAACTCCATATGAAAAAGCGATTTTTCCTTGGGCAGCAAGTGGTCGTGCTTTGAGTATGGGGCGTGAAGAGGGAATGACTAAACTTCTATTTTGCCCTGAAACAAGACGAATCCTTGGTGGTGGTATTGTGGGTGTTAATGCTGGCGATTTGATTGCGGAAGTCGCTTTAGCTATTGAGATGTGTTGTGATGTCGAAGACATTGCTTTAACCATTCATCCTCATCCAACGCTCTCTGAGACGATTGCGCAAGCTGCTGAGGCCTTTGAAGGCTCGATCACCGATCTTTATTTACCAAAAAAGAAAAAGTGATACCTGAATAAGTTTTCCATTAGTCGCAATGCCACTATTAAATTGGCATTGCATTCGGAGAACATGAATTTTATCTTCTAAATACACTACTCTTATAAATCATAGGAATCGATGCGTGTAAGATAATTTTATCTTATTTTACATAAGCCTGAGGTCTATCAAAATTATACAAAAGTGCAAAAGCCACTTGTGCAGTATTTGGAGATATTGTAGTTTTCTTTAAAACACCGCCAAAAGGCTCAAATACGGTGCTGTGTAAATTTTGATAATTAATCTGACTGTAATCCATCATTGCAGTCCATTTGGGGTTGAACTGGTAACGAAAGCCCAGACCATAGCGTATACCATTCGTATTTTTGGTTTGGCTTTTTATGGTTGGATCGGAATCATGTATTTTTACATAACCGTTAGCATAGCCTATACGCCCATAAAAGAGAGCATTTTCTGCCAGTAGTATACCCGGTAACAGACTTACTCCCTCGCTATTTTTTACGGTGAAGGTACTTTTTAAAAAATTACGATTGACGTATTCATTATTGGTTAATTTATATTGCACGGAACTCCAATTCGCATTTCCCTCTAAAGCTGCATACCAACGATTACAAGTACGACCATATCCACCGATTAGTGTGCCGAATACACCCGTACCAGAGAAGCTATTCCGATCAATTACATCAAAAGTTCCAAGTCGTGTCACATGAGCGTTTTGGTTAAAGTGTAAACCTTCAGGTCCTATACCGGCACCAAGATAAAAACCAGCGAAAGATGGGGCAGTAAAAAGACTGTATAAACTTCCAATAGCAATTAGTTTTTTCAAAATTTTCATCCTTAAAAATTGGGTAATTGTCTCTGATTGTTACACTCATTGACGACAACAATTTATGATAAACTATTATCCATGCAAAAAAAATGGGTAAGATTCAATGATTTGGCGAATTCGGGAAATGACAGAAGGTGATGTTAAACGAGTGCATCAGATAGAGTTAAAAGCTCACATTGTTCCTTGGAGTGAGCGTATTTTACATGATTGTGTTGTCGTCGGTTACAACTGTCTCATCCTTGAAATCGAGGAAAATAATCGTTGGATTATTGTCGGTTACATTATTTGTCGCCAAAAATTTGGTTGTTGCCATATTTTAAACCTATGTATCGATACGGATTATCAAACTCAAGGCTATGGCCGAAAATTAATCGAACATGTGTTGCAACAGATTAGTCAAAATCCAGAGCTACTTTACGCTGCTTTAGAAGTGCGTCCCAGTAATTTAATTGCATTAAATCTGTATCAAAGCCTTGGGTTTAAGCAGGCAGAGATCAAGAAAGATTATTATAACGAACAAGGGCAAATTGAAGATGCTATTTTATTAAAAAAAGTTCTTTATAATAACAAATTTGAATGATAAAAAGTGCATGCATTATTCACGACAGGCTGTGGAGCTACATAGCTTAGAATATGCAAAATAAGTTCTAAGGGTAGGTTCTGCTGGTTAAATGCTCTAAATATAGTTATGCATTGAATGAACTGACATTTATTTTTGTCTGTCGTGGGTGGTTTAACTGGAGTTGATTTAAAAAAAATACTTCCATTGAAGCGAATGTTTAAGTTTTTAGAGAAAATCAGGTCAACTTTTACCGGGAGGTTTTTTTGAAGATAAATGACATTCTCAAGCGGTAGACGCAAACCATTTTCGTTAATAATATTATCCTGTAAATCAATCTGCACTACAGAATCATTACGCGTTAAACTTTTAAAAGCTTCAGTTAGTTTTTTGATTTCTAGTGAATGGAGTGCATTTCCTGCTAACGAAATAAATTTAATAAATTTGTGTAAGCCTGAGAGCGCAACCTTAAGACCATGCCCATCAATGCTCGCAAGATTATTTTCAGAAAGATCAATTCCTTTTACGTTCTCAAGCACCCCCGAGAAGGCAATTTTTAATTCAGAACCTTTCTGTTGATTCAATCCATTTTTTTTTAAATTTATATAAACAAGGGTTTTGGGAAGCAAAGAGAATCCTTTCTGTAATACCTCAGCAGCTAAAGCACCTAAATTATTTTCTTCTAAATCCAAAATTTGGAGTGACTGGGGTAAATGTTCGCACAACGCATAAAACTCAGATGCCGTCAGCTGATCTAATCTGGCATTATTTAGCCTTAATTGAGTTACGTTTTTTGACCGCCAATCAGGAAGTGTTCTGAATTGATTACAACTTAGATTTAAACATTGAATAGCATACACGTTTTGACAAAAAGAGAGTGTGTCGTTTGTGATTTCATTTAAGGCATTATTGCTTAAATTTAGCTCTAGAAAAGAATATGGAAACGTATTCAGCCCCAGAACCTTTTCATGCAGCAAATTATTTTGTAAATCTAATTTTTGAATCGATTTAGGTAATATTGCCAAAAGATTCAGCCAACTATCGGGCGAGAGTTTATAAAATTCGTTATCAGCGAGTTTTAAAGTTTTGAGTTTCGGAAATAGAATGAGGAAAAGCGCCAGTGTCGAAGCAGGTTCATTAAACTGCGCTAAAGCGCCACTGAGATCTATTGTATGCACTGCTGGACCGAGCAAATGTCCTAGCTCTTGAATTTGAAAACTATCGAGCCTTTGTAGAGGGTAATGCCTTAGTGATACAGAGGTAATGACCGCTTCAAAAGCTCTAATTTTCGCTTTTAACTCTGGCCAACTGAGGATTGGGGTATTTAAGTGCTGATCTAAATCAATTCTCATAGGAATTCAGAAAATGCTAATAATACTTAGACTACATAGGAATAACAATAATTAATTTAACATCACTCCACACGCTATCCGACGTGTATCTTATGTCATCTCAATATGGGTTCTTATGTTGTCTAGAGTAATTCTAGTTTGTCATATCATCTTGAGTAAAACGAGGATTACCGGTGAACAACTTCGAGCGAACTAATTGAATTATATCGGCTTTTGTATTAGAGATTGTTCCAATGGGAGGAGATCCTTCGTTACACTCAGGATGACGGGTCGTTTTCACAGCACGTCAACCCGAGTTATGCGAGGGTTCTCCTGCATAGGGCACCTGTTAACAGAGTAGATAACGTAAAAATCGGTGTAAAGAGATTCGGAAGCGTGGGCAATCTATTGATTAACCAATCAATCACCCTAATCAGAAACTTTTTTCTTCTGATCATACATTTGCGCATCAGCCGCAGCGAGCATATCCACCAAATTATGGTGCTGCTCTTGATGATACTGAATTGTACCAACACTATAACCCAATTTATAATTTTTAGAAGTTGCTGTGTGTAGCGCAAATTTGAAGCGTTGAAGAATTGCAGGAATGTTGGCTTCTTGTAAGCCTGAACATAAAACGCAAAATTCATCACCACCAATACGTGCGATAACATCAGAGCCGCGAAAATGTTCTAATAATGATTTAGCAAAATTTTTTAGAACTTTGTCGCCCTCAGCATGACCATAATTATCATTAATTTGTTTGAAATTATTTAAATCAAAAAACAGCAGAGTAAAGGAGCGATTTTCACGCTGGCATTGTTTAAAAATGAAATTGGCAATTTTTAAAAAACCACGACGATTGGATAATCCGGTTAAATCATCACTAGTGGATAAGTGTACCGATTCTAATTCGAGCTGAACCATATCCGCCAGATCGCGCATGGCATACATATCCGCAGGTTGAAATTGTCTGGGCTCGGCATCTATTAGACATAAAGTACCAATGTTATGACCTTTTATTTTGATAGGACAACCCATATAAAACCGAATTTCTGGATTGCCTGTAACCAAGGGGTTATCATGGAAGCGTACATCTTGAGTAGCATCTTCAACGATCATGATCTCGTTTTCTAAAATTGCATGACCACAAAAGGATATTTCTCGCGGGGTTTCCTTAACTTCTAATCCCTGAGCTGATTTAAACCACTGGCGATTGGAATCAACAAGGGACACGAGAGCAATGGGGACGGAAAACAGGCGGCGGGCAATCCGTGTGATCCGATCGAAGCGTTCTTCATTCTCTGTGTCCATTACATTGAGTTGATACAAAATTTCCAAACGTTGATTCTCATTAGCTGGAATTTTAGGAAAATGCATCATTTCCTCCCTTGATGTATCTAAATCGCGGATCATCAGTTTTAAAATAATTATCCTATAAATTTAGCAAGTGTTTGGTAATTGTTCCAGTTATGAACAAAAATTGCTGTTGTTTCAGTGATCACTTCGTGCCAACGTGCAACTGTAGCGCCACTGTGATACCCTTGGCAGCACAAAAGTATTTCAAAAATGAGCTAGTTGTAGAGATTAAGTTATGAGTAGAGCCCGCAAAAAACGTGTACCAGCAAATGGTACCGCTGATGTAATCAATTTAAGTCATGATGGCCGGGGAGTTGCGCGGATAGAGGGTAAGGCCACCTTCATTCAGGGCGCACTCCCCGATGAACAAGTCACTTTTGAGTATACTTCTGTGAAAAAAGATTATGCCGAAGGGCGTGTGCTCAGTGTCATCAAAGCCTCTTCCCTAAGGGTGGAGCCTAAGTGCCCAAACTATGCGCTTTGTGGTGGTTGTTCTCTACAACATTTAGACGAAAACGAACAAATTAAGTTCAAGGAACGACAATTACTTGATTTGTTGCAGCGTTATGGACATACCGAGCCTGAAACGGTATTACCCCCATTAACCGCAGATCATTGGCACTATCGCAATAAAGCACGACTTAGTGTGCGTTACGTGGAAAAAAAGCAACGAACATTAGTGGGTTTTCGTGAACGGTTTAGTCCCCGATTTATAACCGATATTCAGGAATGTCCAATCTTGAATGCGCAGGTAAGTAACGATATACCAGCACTGCAAACATTATTAGATTCTTTAGACGATAAACAGAGTATTGCTCAGATTGAGGTGGCAGCAGGCGAAGAGGAGATAGCATTAATTTTTCGCAATCTGACCCCATTAAATCCCGAGGATGAGGCCAAAATTACCGCGTTTGCTCAGGCACATCAATACCGCATCTTCTTGCAGCCAGGAGGCCCGGATACGATTTATTCATTTTATCCCAGTCAAGCAGATTATTATTTAACCTATTCTTTACCCGAGTTTGGGCTTACTTATTCATTTCATCCTGCCGATTTTACTCAGGTAAATGCCCCGTTGAATCGCGCTATGGTGAAACAGGCGATAGCACTTTTGGACTTAAAACCCACGGATATCGTGCTAGACTTATTTTGTGGTTTAGGTAATTTCTCTCTACCCATCGCAAAACACTGTGCGCAAGTTTTAGGGGTGGAAGGGAGTGATGCGATGGTGGAACGAGCCAATATGAATGCGCGAGCAAATAATCTTGGTAATGTTGAATTTTATGCTGCTAATCTAGATGATGCTCAAGCTGTGCAAGCGCTCGTGCAGCGTGCATGTGATAAATTACTGATTGACCCCCCGCGCTCGGGTGCTTTAGAGCTGGTCAAACAAATTGATATTCTAAACCCCAAACGCATCGTTTATGTTTCTTGTAATCCAGTCACCCTGGCACGCGATACTGAAATTCTGGTAAATCAGAAAGGTTATGTATTAGTTCAGGCGGGGGTAATGGATATGTTCCCACAAACTGCTCACGTTGAGTCCATTGCTTTGTTTGTAAAAGGATAGCCTTGCTATGGTAAGAGTTAAAGATTCAGTCCCACTGACCGCTGATGGAACAATTGACGTTAACCTCTGGTTGCAACAATTGAGTGCAAAAGGATATCTTAACAACCTCGATTTAATTCGCACCGCGTGTACCTTAAGTCAATTAGCAGGGCATGAGCATGCCACAGAAACGGGGCAATCCTGCTTGCAACAGGGTCTGGCGATGGCGGATTTACTCGCTGATTTGGAAGTTGATCAAGAAACTCTGGCTGCAGCAATTATCTACGAAAATGTTCATTATGCTGATCTTTCCCTAGATGATGTTCAGGAGCAATTAGGTCCAAATATCGCGAAATTGGTGCAGGGGATTGAACGCATGGGGGCCATGCACCACCTTCAAGCACTAAACAAATACCCCCAACATAAACAACAAATCGATAACATTCGTAAAATGTTGTTAGCGATGGTGGATGACGTACGCGTGGTGCTGATTAAACTTGCTGAACGTCTCTGTGTCTTGCGGGAATCAGCACATTTATCGGAAGCGCTATGTAAGCAATTGGCAACCGAAGCCATGGAAATATACGCACCTTTAGCGAATCGGTTAGGGATTGGTGCTATTAAATGGGAGATGGAGGACTTGGCTTTTCGCCATTTGCATCCTGAGTCCTATAAAGCTATAGCTAAAGGTTTAAAGGCTAAACGCCTTGATCGAGACCAGTTTGTTGAAGACATAGTCCAGCAGTTAAATGAAAAAATAAGTCACGGCGGTATTCATCACTTTGCGGTATACGGACGCTCCAAACATATTCACAGTATTTATAAAAAAATGCAGCGCAAAAATGTGGCCTTAGATGAAATTTATGATGCTACCGCAGTGCGGGTTTTAGTAAATACTGAGGCGGAGTGTTACGAAGTGTTGGGCATAGTCCATACGTTATGGCATCAAATTCCAGCGGAGTTTGATGATTACATTAATAATCCCAAAGCAAATGGCTACCAATCCCTACATACGGCTGTGGAAGGACCTCAGGGCCGCGCATTTGAGGTACAAATTCGTACCTACCATATGCATGATCTTGCTGAAATGGGCGTTGCAGCTCATTGGAAGTATAAAGAAGGGGCGGCATTACAAAAAGAAAGTCATGAACGTAAAATTGAATGGTTGCGAGACGTACTTACTTGGCATCGTGAAATGGCCAGCACCAAAGGGGTCCCGGAGAGCACGACAACTGAGTTCCTAGAAGATCGGGTTTATGTTTTCACCCCTGATGGCGATGTGATGGATTTACCCTATGGCGTTACCCCTCTTGATTTTGCCTACTATGTGCACAGTGATTTAGGTCATCGTTGCCGTGGAGCCCGCATTAATGGACACATTGTGCCGCTTACTTATCAATTACAAACGGGTGATTCAGTTGAAATTTTGACAGGAAAAGAATTAAAACCATCACGTGATTGGATTAATCCTCATCTTAATTACTTAAAAACCTCACGCGCAAAAGCTAAAGTCTTGCATTGGTTTAAATTACAAGATTATGACCGCAATGTGCACGATGGTAAGGAATTGCTTGAAAAGGAACTTAAATCTCTCGGGGTAAAGACAGAAAAATTACATGAAGTTGCTGCTCTTTTGCATTTTAAAAAATTAGATGATCTCTATGCAAATTTAGGGCGCGGCGACATTAAAATTGGTCATATCTTAAGTAAATTAACACCGGTTAATGAAAGCAACGAAGAAGCTGCGGTGATCGAGAAAATCTTATCGAAATCCCATCCGAAACCCGAAGTTAAAGGCAGCGATATTCGAATCGAAGGAGTGGGTAATCTACTCACCTTTATGGCGCGCTGTTGTCAGCCTGTACCTGGAGACTCAGTGATTGGGTACATTACCGTGGGACGAGGTGTATCAGTTCATCGTCAAGATTGCCCAAATATCTTGCATGCGAGTGAACGACAAAAACAACGCCTGTTGCAAGTGAGCTGGGGTAGTGCTACACGAGAAAATTACATCGTGGATTTACTCATTAAAGCTTATAATCGCTCCGAGTTACTCAAGGATATAACCTCTTTACTTGCCAACGAGCGAGCTCATGTTTATGGTTTACAAACTCAAGGTGATAAACATGAAAATCTACTATATATCACGTTAACTATTGATATTGATGGGTTAGGAAGTTTATCCCGTTTGCTTGCGAAATTATCGCAAATTCCAAATGTAATCGAAGCCAGACGTCAAATTTGAACAAGCCCTCATGGTTGAGGGTTTGTACTTATTCTGCTGTTTACGGAATTTAATTCATAATTACGTATTTTATCATAGAGTAACATCGCATAATGATCATCGTATAAAGGGCCCTCGACTTGAGCAAGCTGTAGATGAAATTTAGCGATTAGTTTTGGTAGTTCATATTTTTTTATATGATTGTGAATACGTGAATCTTTAGACAAGAAACTCGAATACATATGCTGTTGTAAGGCATTGGTCTTACCAGGCTCTGGTGCTTCTGAATCGAAACCAAAGAGATGATTTTCTGTAGTAACGGGTAAATTTTTAAGATTTATTAGCATATCTTTTAATACAATAAATTGGTCAATTATGTAGTCTAATTCAGTTTCTGAGCGTAAATGATAAATGTTTAAGCAGCCCTGTAACACGAGTAACTTGTAGTTATTTTCTTTTAACTCAAGCGTTATCGGTTGCAATCGCTCAATCAGCATATCACGTTCAGATTTGGTTAAATTGGGAATAAGATATTTCATTCCAGCCATAAAACCCTGATAGGTCCCAAAATCACACGTATGCTGTAAGTTATTTAGGCACAAAGTTGCTAATTTAGAGCTATAGGTGTTTGGTAGTAATCCCCGGGCAATTAAATTAACCAGGGATTGAAATTTCTGTCGCAACATGCGCAGTTGATAATCGTTAATTTTGGTCGATTTTAGCTCATAAAGTGCACCTAGTAATCTTGATGCTTTATATTCGGTATGTGCTTGAATCATATCCAAAGGTTTAATCAGGCTGAGTACTTTTTCATTGATTAAATGCATTGTTTGCCAATGATGTGTGTAGATTGAGAAAAATGCTTGTAAAATTTTTTGGATTTCCGGGGAACTCGTTAATTTATCTTCAGATTTATTTAGAATCTCATAGAAATTGTTCCATGATGTGTTTAAAGCGTCTTTAAGTTGAGTAATAACCCTGATTTCGTTTTGATGCAGGTAAGCAATCAAGGGATTCTGTTTTAATTGTGTTTGACGTTGGTTAAATAGTGCCGCAAGGATGTCTGCTTCCTGGTAAATTTTTTTACGGTAAAGATGAATGATATCGTTATAGTACGAGTGGTGAATACGGTCGAGAAAAGAAGACATGTTCTTTTTCACGCTCATTAGGGCAGCATCAATCAGTGATAAACCAGTGAAATCCATTTAAAACTCCAAGCTTAAGAACCAAACTAAGATAAAGTATTTACTGTTTTATTTAAAGTGAAAAGAAATGGCGGCGAACCGCCATTAGGATTAAAGAGTGAAGGTTTGTGAAGTTTCCAGGTTATTATTGCTGCTATTAGTGAGTGCATTTATGAGAGAAGTTGCAATTTTGTGTAAATTTTTATCATTTTTTAAGTTTTCAAGACTTACTGGTGTTCCCAAAATAATACCTTGGACTATTGCGTCAATTTCTTCTAATTTTTTAATATAATGCGATTTTTCTGATTTTGAAAATTTCTGGTAAATTTTCGCCAGCGCGAGTAAATTAATTAGAAATTCAGGTTTTTGCTCTTTAATTACTGCCTTAATTTGTACATCATTTGTAGCAAGTATGATTTGTTTAAAAAATTCCTGAGTGTGGAGTGAACTTTTAGACTCCGGATTCAAATGCTTTTTGAAACCATTAATTAACGCTTGATTTATTCGGCGCTGAATTAAAGCAGGTCCTGAAATTTCTAGATACTCCTTAATATTAATAGAGCTACGCACTGTTAAAAAGAAATTGCTCAATAACTTGTTTTTAAGACGTATTGCCTGAGATAAGGAATAATCCATATCGATATTACTGCTTGAAAAATAATGCTTATCAACTTTTTCTAAAAGAGATTTATCTTTTATTATTCCTAATGATACATAATCTACAACACTCAAACCAAATTGATCTTTAA
>Ga0209960_1002089_pt1 | contig 21642 bp, 30 predicted proteins | sample ThiBiot_500_plan_2_FD_183947 | JGI IMG/M metagenome (GOLD analysis project Ga0209960, IMG submission 183947) | Wastewater bioreactor microbial communities from Cape Town, South Africa - Thiocy_expt_500_plan (SPAdes) | ecosystem: Engineered > Bioreactor > Thiocyanate-remediating >...
TTTTTTTTAATTTTTTAATTTTTTTTTTTTTTTTTTTTTTTGAATTTTGAATCAATTCAAATTGAGGCTAACATTTCTTTTTTCCTTTCTTTTTTTTTTCTAATTGAAGGAAGGTTATACAATTCATATGGTCAAAGGTGCTAAAAATCCTTCAGTAAGATTCTTTTGATTTTCATTATTTCAATCAATCAATCAGCCAATTTATTTTATTTATTTTTTAGTCAACATCAAATGTAAATTTGAACTCTCCCTTCTCAAATTCAAATTTTGAACAAACAACTCCAATAACAAATCAAGTTCCTCAACAAAATCAGACCTCAACCATTCAAAATGATCAAGGTTTCTTTTTTAAAAAAAAAATTAAAAAATATATATTCAAAATTCAAATGAATCTCTTTCTCAAATCAAAAGAACTCTATTCACAATTTCAAGAAGCAGCACAATACTTTTTTTCAGATCCAAATCTTGTTAATTCACTTATTCAACAATATCCTATGCTTCAAGGATTAATGACTCCTCAAGTCCGTTCTATGCTCCAAAATCCTGAATATATTCAACAAATTACAAATCCAGAAACAATGCAAGTAATTTTTTTTTTTTTTCCCTGAAATTTTGAAATTCAAATCAAAATCAATTATTTGATCAAATAAAATCAAAAAATATAATAAAAATAGACAATATTTCAAATGGCACCACATAATTTTCAAAATCAAAATCAATTCCCTTTCCCTTCAAATTCTCCAAATAATGTAACAAATATTAATAATGCAAATTTAAACATCAGTAATGAAAATGGAAATATGAACTCAAGTTCATCACCAATAACTAATCAATCAACATTAAATAATACCAATTCAAATTCTCCAATAGATTTTTTTGAATTAATGAACTCATCGATATCATCTCCAAATAATTTAACTTCTCCAAACAACAACAACAACTTAAGTTCCCCAAATTATTTAAATTCTCCAAATCTTCCCAATTTCTCCAATTTACCTGTAAATTCGTCAAACCCTTTCTTATCCTTGCAAAATCCTTCTCCTGAAATACGCTTTCAAACTCAACTTGAACAATTAAATGATATGGGATTTTATGATTCAGATGCAAATTTAAATGCTCTAATTTCAACAGGAGGAGATATAAGATTAGCAATTGAGAAACTTCTCAAAGAAATGAATTAAAATTTTATATGTCAAAAAATTAAATGTAAAAATGTATTCTATTTCTCTATTTCTATTCTATTTCTATTTCTTTTTTTTCTTTTTTTATCAAAGAGTTACGTTATACAATTTTGCAATAGGTATTAACTTCTTTTTCTCTTCAGGATCTTCTATTTTTTCAAAAAGTCCTTGAAACATTTTTGAAACACCTAAAATTAAATTAAATTGTTAAAGTTAAATTAAATTAAATTATTCATGTAATTATCTTGTTAATAAAAAAAAAGTACTCTCTTTTTGAGATTTTGTTAAAAACATCAAATTCATTCCAAATCTTTTTACTGAACCAAAATATTTCAAGAATGCAATTGTTTCAAGGGCATCTTCTTTTCTAATTATATTCATTATTAATTTTTTTTCTTCTTTTTTTTTAAAAAAAAAAATAAAATAAAATAACAATGAAATAAATACCCTAATGAGAAATCTTGAATAATTTGTAACGTTTTAGATAATTTTTCTGCATCAAGACATTCACCAAATACTTTTGGGAGATTTGGATATTGAATCCTTTGAAATAATAAAAATAATTCTTTGTCATTTCCTTTTAATTCTTTCCACTCTTTTTCAAGTTCAAATGAATTTTTTGGAGTTATTCTATTTTTGGGTTGAGATTGAGGAGTTGATTTGCTTGTTTCATTTAATTCAGATTTTGGTTCCATTTTTGTTTGGGTTGATGATGTTGGTTTGTTTGTATTATTTTCAGTTGATGAAATTTCTTGAATTAATGGCTAATAAAATTTATTTAATAATGATTCTTAGGTCAAAAAGAAAAAAACAAAAGAAAGAAAGAATTTACCTTCTTCAAAGGAGTTATTTTTTCTTCTTCAATTTTTTCTTCAGATTGAATATCATCCACATTTTTTTCTTGAATCTCTCCAATAATTGATTCTTTTTGTTTTTTGGTAGTATTTGAAATGGCTTGAAAAGGATCAACTCTTGATTCTTTTTCTTTCTCTTTCTTTGAAATTTCTTGGATTTGTGGTTTTGATTTATCAGCTTGAATTTTATTACTTTTTTTCACTTGAGGAATTTCTTGAACTCTTTCAACTTGAGTGGCCAGTTTTGGTTGTTCCTTTGGCTGTTCCTTTGGTTTTTCTGTTGGTTTTTCCTTTGGTTGTTCTTTTTGTTGTTCTTTTTTGAATTGAGAAACTTTGTTATCTTGTTTTTGTTTAGATTCTTGTTTTTGGGGTTCCTTTTTTTGATTTGTTTCATTTGGTTTTGGGATTGAAACTGGTTTCTAGTCGATGATTTTTTTTAAAACAAAAAAAAAATTAAAATTAAATTGAATTGATTCAAACCTCTTGACTTAAAAGTTTTTGAAGCTTTTCTAATTCTTGAATGATTGACTTATTTGAGGGTTCAATAGCTAAGGCAGCTTTGAAATCTTTTTTTTTTTTTTTTCCACAGTTTTATTTTTCTTCTTTCTTTTTTCTTTTCTTTTTTTTTTTTGTTACCTTCATTTGAACTTTTTAATGATCCAATTTCTCTCCTTGCTATTCCTCTTCTCCACAATGCTTTGACATTATTTTTATCAATTTCAATAGCTTCTGTGCAATCCTTTTCTGCTTCGGTATATCTAATCAAAAAAACAATTATGCATTCACTCATTTCCAAAATTTTTGATTTCATTGAGGAAAAAAATCACTTTTCTAATTTCAAATAAGCCATTGCTCTATTTGTTAAGGTTACATGATTTTTAGGATCAGCATTTAAACTTTGAGTATAATATGAGATTGCTTCTTGAAAATTTCCATTCTTAAATGCAGCATTTCCCTTTTTTTTTTTTCAGATAAGAGAACATTATTTTATTTCAAAAAAAAGAACAAAAAATTAAATTAAATATTGATCATACCAAATCTTTAAATTTAAGTCCTTCCTCAGGATTTGATGTTTGACTTTGATTTTGAGTTTGAGTTTGGGCTTCACTTTTGCTTTGAGAAGGCTGAAAAAAAATTTTATATTATTATTAAAACTTTGAAATAAAATATAAAATAAAAATAATAATCATAAAAGAAATCTACCACTGTTATTGTGCCTGATGTTGAAGAGATGGTTGCAAAATTTCTTATTGGGGGATAACTCTAAATTTTAAATTTTTTTAAATTAAAATATTGTTTTTTAAAAACAAAAATTTAGAATAATTATAGAATCTAAAGAGTAAAATCTAACCAAAGGAACAGAATTTGTGTTTTTAAGCTTGTTATCAAGGACTTTAATGGACTTCTCCCATTCTTTCAAGCCTTTGAGAAATTCTGCCTTCTCCGCCATTTTTTTTTTTTTTTTTGAAGTTTTTTTTTCTGAAGTTCTTTGAAACACCAAGAAATGATAGAAAGATCTTTGAAGTGAAAGTGATGCCTTAGATCATTCCACTTTTCAATACAAACAAGAAAGAAAGAAAGAAAAAGAACTTTGTCTATTAATTTTCACTCTCACTTTCATTTTCATCATCATCATCGTTTTCGTTGTCGTTGTCATCTCCTCCATTTTCAAAATCTTCAATAAATTGTTGAAGAGCTTCAGGAATAAATGCTGGGACAAGCTCTTGAGATTTTTTTAAGTTTTCGATTGCCTTTTCATAAATTTTTTCAGATTTGGTTTCTGGTAATAAGTTGGCAAAATGGATTAAAGATTCTCCAAGCTAAAGAGTTATCATTTTAGTTTCAAAATTGAGATATAAAAACATTTAAATTAAAGTAAAAATTACATGACAAGAATATTCTCCAATTAATTGTTTGTTATCTTGTTCAACTAATTTAATTCCATTTTCAATTAATTGTATGCCTTATTGAAAATTTTAATTAGTATCACATAAATGGTTGACCAAAAAACCAGAAAAAATAATACTTTCTTCTAACTTTGTTTTTGCCTCTTTTTTCTTATTTTCTTCTGTTTTTTCAATTCCTATTGACATTAAACATAAACCTTTTCCAATTAAAACTTCATGTTTTTCTCCATTCATCACTATTTTTTTTTTTTTTTTTTTTTGAATAAATAATTAATTGAATAATTTCAATAATTTCAAAAGAAAAGTTTACAAGTTTGAAGTTCATTAAATTTTTCTATTGCGAGATTATTACAAAGATAATTTGCTTGTCTCATACATTTTGAAGCAATTTTTTGAAGAAATTGTGCAAAATCTAATAATTCTTCATATTTTTGTTCATTTTTTTCGATATATCCCATTCCTTTTTCAATATTTTCTTTGGATTTTTCAATATATTGTTGAGTTTTTGGCTTTTTAACTTCATTTAAATCTTCTAGATAAACCTATTGAAATATATTTCATGAACAAAAGTTTTTTTTCCAAAAAAGTATTAAGTATTACCATTTGAATATAACATTTTGCAATATTGAAATAAATTAAATAATCTTGAGCATTTTTTTCAAGTCCAATATCATATCTATCAATTGAAGCATCTAAAAACTTTTCATCTCTTAAAATTACTCCTAATTCCCTTAAAGAATCTCCATATACTCTTTTTTTTTTTTTTTTTTTTTTCAAGAAATTAAAAAATATTTGAATGAAAAGAAAAGTCAAATCGATAGATTAATTGATAAAGTACCTATGAAATTCAGAATCTTGAATTTTTTCATGAGTTCCTTGTCTTAAAAGCCTATCACACTCATGAACAGAACCTTGTAAAAGAGTCTTTCCTTGATCTTCATCACCTTCAGCTAAAGCCAATAAAGCTGAATTATAAATCTCTTTCAATTCTTCAAAATCATCTGTTTCTCCTTCAAAAGCTAATTTGAGTTCCTTTTATAAAAGTCCAATATAATAAGTTGTTAGACCAAAGTAAAACAAGTTAAATACAACAAATATACCTTCTTCTCTGATTCATTTTCAACATTCTCTCCTACTGTTACTCCTTCATCATTTTTTGAACTTCCTACATCTTCTTTCACTTCATCCACTATGATCATTTGTTTATGTTTCTTATTCTCATTGCTTTCTTGGGCCACCTTGGATCGCTTCAATCCCTTTGGTTTTTGCTCCATTTCTATTCAATTTTTTCGAAAAAAGAAATTTTTTTGTAAAAATCTGAATAAAATATGAACAATTAGTATGAATAGATATAAAATAGAGTGCAATAGAGTCTAATAATATGAGAAGAGAATCGAATAGAAAGTAATGAGAGAATTGCGAAGCAATTCAACAATCCACATGGACAGAAAACAAAATAACTCATAAATGACTCATACATTCATGATAGTTTACTGATAAAAAAAATCATTGATTATCATTTGAAATCATTTAGGAATCATTGACCATTTTAAAGAAACTGGATTGAACAGTTTGTTATATGAATTGAACGAAAGATTAAAGTGATATTATACAAATTGAAGAATTGTTAGTTTAGCTGTAAAGAGGAAGAGATCTCAAATAGAGTTGCGAATTGAAGAAGTTGGAGCTTATAATACCTTCAATAATTCAATTATTGAATTCGATATTGAAGTGGAATTAAGTTGTTTGAGATATTATTGTGAGTTGTATTAGGAAACAAAAATTTGAATTGGTGGATAGAAAAACTACTCATAGACTTATTGGAATTGTTAGTTCCTCAATCACCAGTGTATAGATAGATCGAGAACTTAGTATTGATATATACTCAAAGGTAATGATTGATATCCCTAACATTTGGATCCAATTAATTTTACTGACTTACTTTTTCATTATACATTGTTAGAAATTTCAAGAAGTGAGATATTTGATCTCATTAAATGAAAAAAAATAGAAGGAATTAGAATTAATTGATAGATTGTAAAATACTGTTAGAAAGGAGACAAGATGGAAAAAGAGATCTCAAAATGGCTTTCAGAGGAAATATCTTATCCTTCAATGCATTCATTAGCTACTAAGGATATTCAATTGTAATTTCAAACTCTTTAAAATTGAATTGAAAAATAAAGATTGATCAAGATTCTCTTTTAATTCAAATAGAATGTGCCAACATGAAATGATATCTATTTGGAAGTTCTTAACAACTCAAGTTAAAGATGAAAAGTAAGTTTTTATTACCTTTGATTCAATACTTCAATCACTAATCATAATATTAACTAATATCGATTGTAGAAAAGTTACTTCAATTAAAAAAATTTTAGATCTGTAAGTTTTACATTTTTTTTTTTGAAAAAAAATTTTATTAATAAAATTCAACAAAAATTTATTGGATTAGAGAAAAGAAGTACGGAAAACAACAAGGAAAAAATCTTCAAAATTTAAAAGAGAAATTTGTTTTAGAACAACAAAAGAAACAAAAATTGAAATTAGAACGAGATCAACTTCGTTCACAATTAAAAGATGTAAATCAGAATATTCAACAACTTCATCAAACAATTCATCAAACTGGCAATCAAAATATCATTTTAGGTTTTTCTTTCTTTTTTTTTTTTTTGTTTCTTTTAACAATAATTTAATATTCTATCATTTAAATAGCAAATCAAATCGAGAAGAAAAAAGAAAAACTTAAAGAATTAAAACAAAAAAGATTAATGAAAAATGTTTTTCGAGATTTTTCAATCCTTTTGACAAAAAACCAACAACTTTATCAACAATTTATCAAAGAAATTTATGTAAAACAACAACTACCGTAATTTTTTTTCTTTTCTTTTTTTTTCAATATTTTATTTTTCTAATTTTCCTCTCTTTTTTTTTTCCAAATTTTAGAAATACTTCTAGCAATGTAATCTTCATTATTAAAAAATTTATTCAAACAAAATTTTTACAGTAAATTAAAATGAATAGTTGACTGATCAATTTAGAACATATTCAAATTATATTCTTCAACAATTAGAACAGTTCTTTTTTTTTTTTTTCCTGATTTTCAAAGAAAGAAAAATCAAAATATAACAATATTCCAATTTAAGAAATAGATCAGAAAGTCAAAAAGATCTTCAACATCAATTCGAGGTAAATTTTATTCTAAGATAATAAAAAATGGTTTAACAATTACTTATAATTACAACAGAAAGCAACTTGTGATATTCAATTGAATGATTTATTTGAGTTACTTTCAACAATGCTTTCATCTTCTTCGATTCAATTTGATGCTCTCAAAAGTTCCAATTATCAAAAAAATTCTTCTTCTGAAACTTTCATTGTATTTTTTTTTTTTTTGACAATTTTTTTTTCAAAACTAAAACCATTCTCAATTATCATAGAAAATTGAAGAAGAAAACTTTCAAGAATTTTCCCAAACAAAGAATTTAATGAATAAGAAAACTGTATTGAAACAAGAAGTAGATCAAAGATTTCTCAATATTAAATCCCAATTGCTTCAACAAAAACTTTCACAAGAACATTTGAATTTACTGAGGTATTTACTTTTTCTCTTGTTTTTATTATTTGATTTATTCTAATTTGCAAATCAAAAAAAAAAATTAAGTGAAAAATTTGAACTTGACCTCATCTTATGTCAAATGAAAGCAAAATTCGAATTTTTAGTTCAAAAAAACCAACAATTGAATAAAGAAATTGGAATGACTCGAGTAACAAATCTTGAGCCATTGAAAAGTAAATTAGACCAAATTTACTTCGAAATAGTAATTTCTCATTTTCTTTCCCTTAAATATTTTTATTGATGTTTTTTTTAAAAAAAAAGAACAAAAATTATTCAATTTCTCTTCAAATAATGAAATGTATCTCTGACGTTCAAGAAAAAACAAAAACCCAACGACAATTGGTTTTCCTTTTTCTTTTCTTTTTTTCCCTGAAAATTTTAAACATCAAAATCAACACTTTTTTTTTTTTTGTAGGTAATCAATTTGATTAATCAAGACCTCCTTCAAAATAAAGTCCAACTCTTCGAGCTTATGAAAAAAGAACAAGGAAGAACCAAGAAAGAAATAGAACATTTTGATCGTTTATCAATCAAACAACATCAATCAAAGTAAATTTCATTTATAAGTTCTAATTCTTTCTTTCTTTCTTTTTAATCAATAAATTAAATTTAGTTTGCTCCCTGAAAATTTTCAATTTGATTCTCTCTATTGGAATCTTTGTGAACTTTTAAATTTCCCTTTTTATCAATTTCCACAAAAATTACTGCCCCATGTCAAGGAATTAAAAAATCAAGGTAAATTTTTTGGAAATGGAATCCAAACCTTTTTCCAATTTTGTAAACTTTTAAATAATTATTAGTGGAAAAATGGAAACAATTCAAAAATTTACTTATGGATAAATGTAATCAACTGCAACTCAATCCTCATGGTTTTTTTTTCTTTGGATCCAAAAATATAAATAAATCAATAAATAAATAGAACTTGAACTTCTGAAGAACTTTGGAATGGAAAACGAAAAAAATTATATGAGTTTATCAAAAGCTATCTTAAGTAACTTTTTTTTAAAAAAAAATAGATCAAAATTAAAAATAATCATAAATTTTTTGATTTAGAAATGGATGAAAAAGTTACAAGTTTACAAAATCAAGAGTTAGAAAAAATTGAAATCACTTTGTTAAATGCAAACAAGACGGAAGAGTTATTCAATGAAATTTATCAAATATTACTACAAAGAGATAAATTAGCAACAGGAGTATTTTCAAATCATTTCAGAGTCGAAGGAAAAAGTCTTCCAGAATGGATTGCACTCATAAACCAACAAAAATTATTGAAATAGAACAAGTTGTTTCAAAAATTAAATGTAGGTAAATAGATAGACATATAAAAAACAAAAATATATTTATATTGTGAAGTTTCAATTTTTTTAGTTAACAAGAGAAAAAGTAGCAGATAAAGATCCAATTGAAATTCTGAATTCTCCAGTTTCATAGACTTTTTCATTATCAATTCCATGATAACTAAGATCTTCAATGGTTAAAGAAAAGGTGACTTCTTTTTCTTCTCCATTTTCGAGTGAAATCTTTTCAAATCTCTTGAGCTAAAAGAAAAAAAAGAAAGAATTTGATGAAAAATTTGATGAAAAAAGATTTTGGTTTTCATAATTAATCAATAAATAAAAGTTATACCAATTTTTCTTCAGGAACAATTCTTCTATAAACATCAGAAACATAAAGTAAAACAGAAACTTTTCCAGCATAAGGACCATGATTTTTAACTTTAACAGAAATTGGTAAAGTATCTTGAGGTCTCATAGTTGAGTTGACTTTCAAATCATGGTACTCAAAATTTGAATAGCTTAAGCCATGTCCGAATTCCCATAAAAATGCAGAACCTTCTGTTACTTTATGCCAATATTGTGCAATTAATCCAGTTGTTTTGGGATAAGAAATTGGAAGACGTCCACTAAAAGAAAGAAGATAATTTTTTTTTTTTAAAAAAAAAAAAAATGCAAATTATGAAAGAAGAAAAAGAAAAGTAAGAAAACTAACCTTGGATTGACATGACCATATAAAATTTCAGCAAGAGCTTGACCTCCTTCAGGACCTGGAAGAAAACCTAAAACAACTCCAGCAAGACGATCAATAACATTATTTCCATTATTTGAAGTTGTTAAAACACGAGGACGTCCTTCGAATAAAACTAAAATAACAGGTTTATTTGTTTCGACAAGTGCTTGAAGATATTCAATTTGTCCAGTTGGAAGAGTTAAATCTTGAATATTTCCAAAGAATTCAGTATAATGATCTTCTCCTAAACAAACAACGACAACATCACTTTGTTGGGCTTGTTGAATTGCCTTTTTTTTTTTTGTTTTTTTTTTTTTTTTTAATTTTTTTTTTTTTTTTTTTTTTTTTTTTTTAAATATTGTTTTTTTTTTCTTCTTAAGAAGGGAGAAAATTCATTGTTACCTCTTCTCTTTCACCTTGATCACTTTCTCCATTAATTTTACATCCTCTACGATGAACAATTTCAGCTTGTCCATTAACGATATCTGAGGGTGTGATGATTAGAAATATAATAATAAATAATAAAATAAAATAAAATAAAATAAAATAGTACTTGTAATTCCTTCTAAAACTGTTGTACCAAAAGCAAACATGTTATCATCACCAATACCTAAAAAGAAAAAGAAAAATTATTCAAGAAAAATTGGTAGAAAAAAAAAAAAAAAGAATTCTACCTTGCCAATTGATTGTCCAACCTCCACTCATATAATTTAAAGCATCAGATGATGGACCTGTGACAAATACTCTTTTTTGTTTGTCTGTTGAAAGGGGAAGAATTCCATTATTTTGAAGAAGAGTAATTGATTCTCTTGCCAAATTTAAAGCTTTTTCACGATCTTCTTGACTTCCAATTGTTCCAAGTAATGGATTTGAAGGATCAGGAATTGAAGAATCAAACAACTGATTTTTTTTTTTTTTTTGAAATCAGAAAAGGTAAAATAAAATAAAATAAAATAAAATAAAATAAAATAAAATAAAATAAAATAAAATAAAATAAATAAATACTCCAAGATCTTCTTTTAATTGAAGGATTCTTGCAACACTTTCATCAATTCTAGATTCAGGAATTGAACCTTCTTGAACTAATTCGACAAGATATTCAAAGAAAGTGTTATCTAATAAAAATTAAATAATTTTGAGTTTCAACTTTTGTCAAAAAATAAATAAATAAATACCAGATGGAACCATGCTCATATCAATTGAGGTCTCTGAAATAGCAATTCTAACAGCTTCCTTTGGAGTTGAAGCGATTTTGTGGAAATTGTGAAGTTGTCTAATTTCTTCCCAATCAGTAACAAGGAGTCCTTTAAAGCCCATTTTATCTCTCAATAAATCTTTAAGATATTTTTTTGAAGCACAAATAGGTTCTCCATTAACGTCATTATAACTTTCCATTGCTGTTGCAACTCCAGCATTAATAGCAGATTGAAAGGGTGGAGCATAATACTAAATAATTTATTTTTTTTTATTTCATTGACCAATTTTTCAAAAATTTAAAAATAAAGAAATAAAGAAAAAAGTACATCATAAAGAAAACGATCAGGAATCCAATTTGGATTTTGATCTTGACCTGATCTAGGATTTCCATAGCTAATTATAAGAATAGATTGTTTTATTTTATTTTATTTTATCACTTGAAAATTTGAAAAATTGAAAAAAAAATTACCCAATGAAATGTTTCATACATGCTGCAACTTTTGTTGGGTTTGATAAATCAATTGGATTTCCTTGGTATCCTAAGATTATTGAAATTTGTTCAAATAATTATTCGAAAGGAGAAGAAGAAGAAAAAAAAAATAAAGAAATGAGTACCTTGAACAATTGATTTTCCCATTTCAGAGACAAGGTGAGTATCTTCTCCAAATGTCTAATTTAAATCGTTTTTAATTATTGTGAAATTATTTAAAATTATAATTAAATTGTATTACTTCATAAACTCGAGGCCAAATTGGCATTGTTGCTATTTTTTTTTTTGAAAAAATCAAATCGATATAAATTATCAATAAATAAATAAGAATATTAACCAAGATCTAAAATTGGAGAAAATGTCCAAGGACAACCAATAGCTCTAGTATCTTTTGCAGTAACTTCTCCCATTTGTTGAACTAATTCTCTATTGAAAGATGCACCTCCATCTTAATTTTTTTTAAAAAAAGAACAAATAATTCGATGAGATATTTTTTTTGAAATTTGATCAAAAATTAAAAAAGAAATGGAAAATAAAAGAAATCAAAACTGATTTGTTGACCAAACATAGTTGCTCCATGAATATAATTTGCACCATGAACAGAATCTAATCCATAAATAAGTGGAATCTTTGAACCTTCAGAAGTGAAAACTCTTTGAAGATCTCCAATCATATTAACCCATTGAGTTGAATTAGGAGCTTGACCTCCACCACTTGTTGGAGAATTTAAAATAGATCCAACAAAGTACTGAGATGCATAATTTCTTGCTTTATCTAAATCAATCTCATATTTATTTGAGTCTTTTACGAACAAATCAATATTAAGTTGAGTCATTTGTCCAACTTTTTGCTCAAGAGTGAGATCTGCAAGAATTCCAAGGACTCTTTGACTGAAATGTTTCTTCCATTCTCCAGAGATATTTTCAGATCTCCCAAAGCTTAAACATGTAATAATAAGAACAATAAAACTGAGAACCAACTTCATTTGAATTCCTATTTTTTTTTTTCAAAAATAAACTATTAAATTTCAATTTCATTCTAATATTTCAACGATTTGAATTATAACAACAATATTACAATCAATAATTCAAATGAATTCAAATACAAATTTCAATTGTCCAATATGAAAGTTTTGTTTCAAGGATTAATTTCAAAAAATAACAAAACCCCAAAACAAAAAATTCAAAGAAATACGAAATATCATGTTGAAGTTGCATATATATAATGAATCTTATGAATCTTATGAATCTTATGAATCTTATGAATCTTATGAATCTCATGTAAAGACAGTTCTTTTCATCTATTATAAAGTTTAATAATTGTTCAATTGAGAATAATTGTTTTTTTTTTTTTGTTTTTTTTTTTTTCCTTTTTATATTTTTTTTTTTTTGTTTTTTTTTTCTTCCTATTTATACTTTTTTTTTGGGAGCAGCTTTTTTTGCTGAGCAGTCAAACCAGAAACCTGTGATAAATCTCTCATTTCTTCTATAATCATCGATAAAAAAACTATGAAACCATCTATACAATAGATCTATTTCTCATAATTGATGAGTTTACAATTGTAAAATAGTTCAGGTTCAAGTAGATTTCTTATAAAAAAATTGCAAGATTTTGAAAAAAAAAAACAGAAGGATGTGAAACTTTTGATCAAAAACAGATTCAGTTTTATCAATTTGTATCAGAAGAGTTGCCGAAATAGCTCAGTCGGGAGAGCGTTAGACTGAAGATCTAAAGGTCCCTGGTTCAATCCCGGGTTTCGGCAATTTTTTTTTCATTTTTGTTTTTTTTTTTTTTTTTTTTTTTTTTTTTTTTCGATTTTCAAAATTCATTATTCAACTTTTGGTTCTTCCTCGACTATTCTTCCTAACCATTTATTTTTCAAGAAAAAGTTTGCTGATTTGTTTTCATCTTTCTTGAAAATAAGAGTGAAGAAAAAGGAAGAATAGTCGAGTTGAATTCTTTTCCTGATTTTTTTTTTTGTTTGCAAGTCAACTTTCCTTCAATTTCTTTTTTTGATTACATTACCAACTTTGACAAAAACAAGTTTAGATTTCAGAATGTGAAGATGATTTCAATTATTGTTACTTTAGAGATCTTTAGTTCTTTAGATTGTTTTTGATGAAGTTCGAAGAGAAAAGTTTGCTTCAACAAAACAGAAAAAAAAAAAAAAAAAAAAAAAAAAAAAAAAAAATGGTAGGTTTTTTGCTTTGGTGTTCCTGAATCGTTCCAAGTCATGGGGCGAAAAAAGACAAAAACAAATCACTTATTCATTCATTCACTCAAACAAACTTATCTTAACAACTTTAAAAAAATTAAAAACTCTATTTCAATTTCTAAGAATGTTCATAGATCTTTATTTTTTGTTTTTTTGATATTTTTTTTTTTATTGTTGATTTTTCTTTCTTTTTTTTTTCTGATTGAATTAGTGTTAACGAATCTTTTCTTTTTTTTTTATGATAATAATCCTTTCATATTCTTCTTTTTATTTGTTCAAAATTTTAAAAGGTTTTCATTTTAATTCAAAGATTTCAAATTTCTCTTAGTAGTTGTTCTTTTTTTTTCTCTCTCTTTGAATAGAAAATGATTTGAACATTTTTATTTTATTTTATTTTATTTACTGATTGAATCATTAAATAATAAATCATAAAGAACTTTCTATTTGGAGGATCATTGGACATTGTTATTGAATTAGCAGACGCAGATGTGCGAAATAATGTTGTGGTGAAAGTTGATGCTGACAAAACTTCTAAAATTCCTTTATTTATTACTGGGGATACATGTTCAGGAAAGGTTCGAATTTTTTTCCCTTTCTCTTTCTTCTTCTTCTTTTCAATTAAAATTCCTTTATTGAAATATATATAAATAAAAATTCAAAACCTTGAAATATATTATATCAAAGAAATTTCTCTCAAAATCAAAATTTTGTGAATAAAAAGTAACAGTATATTGATTGACAAAAATTAGGTTCACTTGGGATTAAAAGGAAAAAAACTAACACATCAAGGAATCAAAATTGAATTGGTTGGAAGGATTGGTTCTTTTTTCTTTTCCTTTTTTCTTTTTTCTTTTTTCTTTAATCATAACCTTTTTTAAAAAATTAGAATTATTTTTTGATCGAGGAAATGATTATGTTTTTCTTTCAAGAGAAAATACTTTAGCACCAGCAGGTGCTCTTGAAAAGTCAACTTCAGTTGATTTTAAATTTTCAGATTTGGAACTTCCTCATGAATCTTACAATGGAATTAATGTGCGATTGAGGTGATTTCCTTTTTTTCCCCAAAAACACTTTTATTTAGGCGATGAATTCTGAATTTAATTTTTTATTTATTATAATTATAATTATCTAGATATTTTTTAGTTGTTACAGTAGCACAAAGTATGATTAATATTACCAAAGAAAAAGAGCTCTGGGTTCAAACTTTTGAAGAAGCTCTTGATCCAAACCCACCAGTAAGAATGGAAGTCGGAGTTGAAAACTCTCTCCACATTGAATTTGAATTTAATCATGGAAAGTAAGTTTTTATTTCGATTTGATTTTGAAATGATTTGAACAAAATGAAAAAAAAAAAAAGATATCATCTCTCAGATGTGATTGTTGGAAAAATTTACTTCATATTAATTCGCTTGAAGGTTAAATTTATGGAAATTTCATTAATTAAAGTTGAAACGAGTGGTACTGGATCAAATACATATGAAGGTATTTTTTTTAAAAAAAACAAAAAATAAACTTTTTTTTTTTTCTTGAAATAAATTTTGATTCAAAATAAATGAAATAAAATAAAAATCAAAATAAAAAGATAAAGAAACAGTAACTAAATTTGAAATTATGGATGGGTGTCCCTCTCGAGGAGAGACCATTCCTGTCAGATTATTCCTCAACTCTATTGATGTTTGCCCCACTTTCAAAGGTTTTATATTCATTTATTTATTTTTAATTTTTTTTTCTCTGAAATAATCTCTTTTTTTCCTCCTTCCCTCTTCCACCCCCCTATTTCAGAGGTTCACTCCAAGTTCAATGTCCGCTGGTTTTTGAACATTGTTTTAACAGATGAAGATGATAGAAGATATTTCAAAAAACAAGAATTTTCTTTCTATCGAAAACAAGGCGCCAAACCAAAGAATCTTGAATTTGGCTTCAAATAAACATATTTTTATTTTATTTCCTCTTTGTTTTTTTATTGAAAAAAAAAAAAAAAAAACTGTTGCGAGCACAAGCTTGAGAACGCCCGAAATAGAGAAAGAAGAAAAAAGAAGAAAAAAGAAGAAAAAAATCCAAGAAGAAAAAATTCATATTATTATTATTTATCAATTATCAATAGAACAGAATAAGAATGATTATTTAACAAAATCTGGGAGAAGGGGAAAGGAGAGAAGAAAATGAGAGGAAAAAAAAAATCTAAAAAAACAAGTACAATAAATATAAATTAGAATAATTAACTGGGCCTGCTAGAGAGGATTAGCAAATCTCCATAACTGGAACCGCATCTTCCCAATTGGGGTGATCAGGAGCAAAGAGTACTGGATCGCTTGACCAGTCATTCATTCCAAAGTTTGACTCACTTAATTCTTGAATATGTGGGTTATTTTCAAGATCAAGATCATTAAATTGAGGTTCATTTGAAATATCAAAGTTATCAGTATAAGAAGGAATTTCAGAAATTATATAGGTTGGTTCGTTAAGTTCTTGGTGTGAAGGTAAGTGATGATGGTGATGATCTGATAAAAGTTGTTGGCGAATGTGCATTTGTTGGATTTGATTTTGAAGTTGGATTTGTTGAATTTGGTTTTGGAGGTGAAGGTGTTGTTGGTGATGGTATTCTTCTTGTAATTGTTTTTGGGCTTGTTCGAGGACTACTTGGCATTGATTGAAAAGTTCTTGTGATTCATATTGAAGGGCGCAACGACGGAGCTCAGCTGCATCAGTAGGAGGGATTTCCTTTTTTCCTCCATAAATCCATTTGACATATTGACTAAAAATATCATAAGTAAAATCTCGAATTTCAAAGTCTGCTGGACAGTCAGTTTGAAATAAGCGAGCAAAATATGTGCTTCTTGAACTCAAAACGACTATTATTTTATTTTTTTTTGTTTGAGTTAATTATTTGGTATCTCATCAATTTTTTGAGAAGTATGAATTAAAATAACAAACCTTTATGAGCAGGAATTTTTCTTCCTTCAACTGTGAAAGAAACATCTGATACCCACCAAGGGGCGGAGAAAGGTGATGCTTGAGATGCTTGAGATGATTGTTTTTGAGTTGTAGGAACAGTTAAATTTGAAGTTTTGGTGACATTATTAGCATTATTTGGTGGTTCTTGGATAGTTATTGGTTGATTAAGTGTTGTTGTTGTAGTGATAGTAGGATTTGTAGTTGTGTTTGAAGTTGGAGTGGGAGTAGTAGTTGCTTTTGTTTCATCGATTTTTGATGGCTTTTTTTCCAAGAGCTTTTGAATTTTCTTCTTCTCCTTTGTAAACACTTTTAATCCTTTATCACGATTTTTGTTTAAGAATACCATGTTTGATTATATTTAGATTTTGATTTTTTTTTGGAGTTGATGATTTGTTGTTGATTGGATTGGATTGGATTGGATTGAAAGTTGATTTTAACAAATTGAATTAAATATTTGATTTATTAAGATTGGATTGAGTACTTTCAAAAGGGGTGGGAAGGAAGGGTTTGTGATTTTAATTAAAATCAGTTGTAGTTGTAAAATCAATTGAAAAAAAAAAAAAAAAATCAATGACAAGGTGAGAATAAAGTTGTTAAATAAAGATTTTGTTTTTTTTTAAAAAAAATGAAGAGTGATTGGTTTTATTAGATTGATTGAAAAAAGGAAGAGAGATGTAAAAATCTTGGCAAGATCACTGAATAAGGAATAATAACGAGATTTTGGCCAATTACAAAAAAAGGGATTTGATTAAAAATAATGCGTTGATTTTAAAAAATGAGTTGATTTTAAAAAAATAATTATGCGTTCTTGATGATTATAATTTTTTTAAAAAAAAAAAGTAGTTATGCGTGGTTGAGAATGATGCTTTTTGAAAAAAAAATTTATTATGCTTTGTGATTGTGTTTTGAGGGGTTGATTTGCAAAAAGAAAAAAAAAATTTGGCTTATTGAAAAAAATTGAAAAGAAAATTTTTTTTTTTTTCCCCTCTGTTTTTCTTTTTTCTTTTTTTTTTTTTTTTTTTTCTCATCAGTTTTCCTTTTGGGGTTGAAGAGAAAATGACCTTACCTCCAATCATCGTTTGGCAATTAATCCCCCTTTCTAAAACGAGTTATTTTTTGAAACCGTTACACCCACGTGGAGATTTTGCGTTGCTAAACAAAGTAAACAAAAATGATAGTTGCAAAGAAGGGAACAAAAAAATGACCATGATTTTTTGATGTTTGTTTTGTTGTTGTTTCTTCTCGGAGTATTCGAGATCTTTTGTTTTTTTCGTTTTTTTTTTTTCATTGCATTTTTTTGTTTCATTTTTTTATTTTGTTGTTCAAACTTTTAGTTTTGTTGAGTTGTTATTCATTTCAGGGATAACTAAAGACTTATTTGCTTTTGTTTTTTCGTTGATGAAGTTCGTGAGTCTTAATTTCACTTTATATTATCCCAAGACCTTTGGATTTCATTAATTTATCAATTTATTTTTTTTTTTTGAAAAATCAAAATCGAAAACAAAAAAAAAAACAAAAACAAAAAATTTCATTTATTTCCGATTTCCGCTCGGAATTTTATTGAAAAAAAACATGGCGAAAAAAATTTTTTTCGAACAATAAAAAAATGGCCAAAAAGGACAACCACAACAATCAGATCTCAGTCCAATGTAAACAACCTTCTCTTTCATTATGCATAATTTAAAATTTTAACACTTTTTTTTGTAATAAAAAAAAAAAACTATATTGTAGATCTAAAATATCATGAAAGAGAAGTTGAGTACTTTGAAAAAGAAATTGAAACAGAATTTATTTTACAAAGAGCAATCAAAAGGTTTAATCTCAACTTTTTTTTTAATTTTTGATATCAAATCAACAATAATCAATAATCAATAATCAAATAAATAAATATAAAGATCAATGGTATCATGCTTATGTGAAATTGAAAATAATAAAAGAGGAAAACAAGAATTTGTTGATACATTGTTTGAAAATGATGAATTGGATCAAGAGCTTATAGATCTTGCAGAACAAAGTATTTTTTTTTTTTTTTTTTTTCCTGCATTTCAATATTTGTTTTTGCTTAAAATGAATCTTGAATAGTCGAAGAAAAGAAAAAAGAACTTGATTGTCAAACTCTTGATGAAGGAATTTTAAAAAATTCTCGTCTTAATACACTTGTTGAATTTGAGAAAAAAAAGTTAGCTTCAACAATCCAAAAGAATAAGCAATTAGAAGATGAGGTTTATTTTATTTTATTTTATTTTTGTGCATTTCCTTTTTTTTTGTTTTTCTTTTTTTCTCTTTTTCTACTTCATATATTGGACTTGGATTTACATTGAATTAGCTTCAACGACTCAAAAAAGAATTTTATTATCTGTCTGAATATCAAGAAAAATTACATCAAGTTTGAGGTGGTGTCAAATTTTTATTTCAAACTTGTTTTGAGTTTTATTACTTTCATTTTCATTTTACTTTTCTTATTTTTTTTTCCTTTCTCTTTCAATTCCAATGAATAAAGTTTTAAATCAATTATGCATTTCCTTTTTTTCTTCTTTAAAAACAATTGATTATTATCTATCTTGAATTGGAACGAGACTTTGAGCGAGCTTTAGGGGATTTAGAGCGTGATCTTGAACGAGATGGACTTGGTTTTCTTTTTTTTTGAAGAAGATTAATTAGTATTAATTAAAAAGAAAAGAAAAGAAAGAAAGAAAGAAAAATGAAAAAGAAAAGAAATGAATGAATGAATACTTCCAAGTTTCCTCCTTTTTAACTCTACCAACATCCCAATCAAGTTTCCATCTCCTTCCATCAACTTTCTTTCCATCAAACTTTCTCTTTGCTGCTTCAGCATCTTCTCGAGTTGCATATGTTACAAAAGCAAATCTTTTTTAAAAAAAATTTAATTCATTATATTTCAACATAAAAAATGAAATAAATAAATAAATAACATACCCTTTGTGGTTATGATTTACTTTATCATATGACATCGAAAATTCACTGAATTTTGCAACTTCATTAAACATTCGCCTTAAATCTGATTCTCTACATCTATAAGAAACGTTTCCAATAAAAAGAGAGGTTGATTTTTTTCTCTCTTCTTCTGATCCTCTTTTTTTATAAAAAGAAAAAAAGAAAAAAAGAAAAAAAAAAAGTTAATTTCAAGTGAAAGAAAAAGAAAAAGAAAAAGAAAAGAAAGAAAAACTAACTTAAATACATCTTCTTTTTCTTTCTTGGGAAATTTTTTTTGTGGGAGTTTCCTATAAGGACTTTTGTATCCAAAATCAGGTTCAAAAGAACGGGATCTTGAACGTTTTGAATGTTTTTTTGAACGCCTTGAACGAGAGCGAGAGCGAGAGCGAGAACGTGAACGTGAATCAGAACGAGAACGAGAACGAGAGCGTGAATATGAACGTGAGTAAGACCTTGAACGAGATCTCCTAGAACGTTTTGATTTTTTTGATTTTCTTGATTTTCTTGACCTTGACCTTGACCTTGATCTTGACCTTGAAGAATATGAACTTGAGCGCCTTGACCTTGATCTTGATCTTGACTTTGACCTTGATCTTGACCTCGAAGAAGATTTTCTTCTGCTTTTAGACTCTTTTAACTTTTCTTCATTTACATCTTTTTTTTCTATTAGACTTTTTCCATTCTCTTCAATTGTTAGCTTTGGTTCACTTGACATTTCTTTTTCTTTTTTCAAAGAACTTTATGCAATTAATTCGGACAATAGAGTATTCCTATTAATTTATTTATCATTATTATTTAGAAAAAGAAGAAAAAAAACATTTCAACACTTTGCTTCTTCTTTTTCAATTATTAAGTTTTTTTGTTCAAATTTCAAGTGTATTTAATTCTTTAAATATTAAATCAATTACTTTGACCAAGTTCCGGAAATTAAAACAATTAAAATACACAAACGACACAGAAAAAAAAAAAAAAACGAACAAGTTGAACCTGAATGAAAACTCTCGAAACTCTTCAAAATAATTAATAAAATAAACCTATTTTTTCATTATTAATGTTAGTTGAATTGAATTATAGAAAGAAAGTTGGAAGATAATGAAAATTGAATAAGAAAACAAAACTGTTTATCCTTTTGTTTGACTTTGAAAGAGAGGGGAGGAGAGGGTGATAGGTCCAATTTTACAAAAAAAGAAAAAAATAAACTCAGGAAAAAAAGAAAACAAAAAGAATCAAAAAAGAAAAAAAAAAAAAAAAAAAAAAAAAAAAAAAAAAAAAAAAAAAAAAAAAAAAAAAAATCATGGCGGAAACAAACATGGAGGAAGAATTGCCTGCTTCACAACTTGGAACAAGAGAATAGTTTGAATTTTCTTTTTACTTTTTCATTTTAAAAAATTTGAATCCTTTTATCATTGTATCATTTTATCATTTTTATTTCTTTATTTCTTTTATTTTTCCATTGATTCATTTTTTTTTTAAAAAAAAAAATTAGCTGGGATTCACATTATGAAAGAGAGATTAATAACTTTCGTGATCATGGAGATATAGGAGAGATTTGGTATTTTTTTTTTTCTTTTTTTCAATTAATCTTAAAAAGAGAAAACTATCGTTAATTGTTGATGATACTTAAATTTAGGTTTGGAGAAGGTTCTGCTGATAAAATGGTAAATTGGGTTGAAAAAAATTTTGAAGATAAAGAGAAATCAATTCTTGATTTAGGAACAGGAAATGGACATTTATTATTTCAATTAGTAGATTTTTTATTTGATTATTTTTTGTTTTGTTGTTTTTTTAAAAAAAAAAAAAACGAATAAAGGCAGAATTAGAATATACCAATCTAACAGGGATTGATTATTCAGAACCTTCAATTAAATTAGCAAGAGAAATAGCAGAAGAAAAAGGAATGTCTTCCATTAACTTTCAAATTATTGATTTATTATCGGATGATGTTGCTTCAAAAATGGGGTTTGAATCTTTTTCTTTTTCTTCTTTCTATTACTATTGTTTAAAGGAAATGAAAAAAAAAAGGACAACTTTTGATATAATATTAGACAAAGGAACCTATGATGCAATTAGTTTGAATCCATTAGGAGGAAGGAAAGATTATATTAATTCTGTTTATTCAATTTTATCAAATAATCCTGATTCTGTTTTTTTAATTACCTCTTGTAATTGGACTAAAGAGGAACTTATTGAACATTTTTCAAATCGTATCTTTTCTTCTTTTTCCTTTTCTTCCTTTTTTTTTTTTTTTTTTTTTTTTTTTTTTTT
>Ga0209960_1002090_pt1 | contig 21636 bp, 19 predicted proteins | sample ThiBiot_500_plan_2_FD_183947 | JGI IMG/M metagenome (GOLD analysis project Ga0209960, IMG submission 183947) | Wastewater bioreactor microbial communities from Cape Town, South Africa - Thiocy_expt_500_plan (SPAdes) | ecosystem: Engineered > Bioreactor > Thiocyanate-remediating >...
TTTTGTGGCTTGAAAAATTTAATCAAAAGCTGGAAACGTGTTCCACAAAAAAGATTGTAGCGGATAGCCCGACCCGAGCTATGGCTTCAGGAAGGCGAGGGGATTGCCATAATTTAAATTTATTTCTCACTGATTTTTACAGATTGAGCTCATTTTGTTTTATATATATGCGAAATCAGAAAAACCTATAAGAGTTTATTTAAATTTATTTGATTGATAATCAGTTATTTTTAAATTTATTTTTATTTATTTTAAAAATTGAGGCAACCATTTAGGATTTTTGTCGTCTTATAGTCAGAAAGAGAAAATGAAACAAGATTTACAACATATCTTTTCCAAAGCAAAGAAAAATGACAGGCTGGCTCAAAAGAGTTTGTTCGAGATGTTTTCTGGGAAAATGTTGTCTGTTGCGAATTCTTACATCAATAATCGGGATGATGCGGAAGATGTCTTAATGAATGCTTTTTATAAAGCCTTTACCAAGATTGAAGATTGTAAAAATTACGAATCGTTTCCGTTTTGGCTGAGAAAAATAGTGGTGAATGATGCCATTACTTTCGTCCGAAAAAATAAACATGTTCTGTACGCGGAAACCGAATTTACTGATGCGATTGCAGACCAGAGGGAAGATGTTTCAGAACTTTCTCAGGATATAGATTTGGAAATTGTCTTCAAAGAAATGCCGGTTGGTTACAAACTGGTTTTTAACCTTGCTGTTTTTGAAGAAAAGAAACATCAGGAGATTGCGGAAATCCTTAATATCTCAGAAGGTACCAGCAAAAGCCAGCTAAGCAAAGCAAAAAAATGGCTGCAAGATTATTTTAATCAACAACAAAACACTAAACAAAATGCAGAGTCTGAAATCTAAATATGAACAACAGGAAATGAAAGTTTCCGAAGGTTTTTGGGACAGATTGGAAGAGAAACTGGACCAATCTCCTGCAAAAAAAGAAAAGCCAAACATAATTTGGTTGAGATATGCTGCGGCTGTTATTTTCTTATTTGGTTTGGGAGGAATTCTATGGATGACTAACAATAAAGCTGAAGTTAATGGTGATCAACAGTTTGCCAGCCAATCAGAAAATGAAAAATCAATTCCGGCTTCAGTTAAAAAGTCAGAAAATGCAGAGGCTGTGAAATCAAATCCTATTAATCTTATTTTGGATTCTGATAATCAAAAATTTGCTGTTAAGAATGAAGATTCTTTAACTAGGTTTACATTGAACGAAGTGGAAACGCCCAGAATGAAAAATTCAATTAGGAAAGAAAAACTTGCCTCAAATCAAATTCCGGAAAAAGAATTAATTATAAAAAAAGAAGAACCTCAAATTGTTTCTAAACCAGAAGAGCAATTGGCTCACACGGATATTCAAAAACCAAGAGAAAAAGTAAAATATGTGTCATCGTCTGACCTACTTTTCGGAGTAGAAATTGACAAAGCTAAAACGGAAACACCAAAATCTGCAATGGGAATCAATACGCTGAAAAAAAATGACTCTGATTTTCCTAACCCAAAACGTATCAAACTCTTTGGAATTACACTTTACGAAAAAGATTCTATAACAACTAAATAATTAAACTATGAAGTTCAAAATTCTACTTTTAGCAATGCTTTCAAGCTTTGCTACAGCACAGACTACGCTTGATAATCAAATGAAATCTTACACTGATAAAGTCAATTCAATCGTATCGACAGAGAAAGCGAATATGAAAGCAGAAACGGATAAAATTGATGAAGCTTTCAGTTCTGGAAAAATTACAAAAGCTGAGCAAATTGCACAAAAAGAAACGGTTTCCAAACGATATGAAACTATTATCAATGATAAAATTGAAAATGAACGTCAGCAGTTGGAGGAGATTACTAAAAGCGCTGTTAAAAATTCGGTTTACAGTAGTGATACAATCAGAAATAAAAATGTGGTGGTTTTTAAGAATTCCGGTGTATCCATCAACATCAGAAAGGATAAAAAACAACCTACAGAATATATCAATACAAGCACTATCAGCGTGGGTTATGCATTTACAAACCTTACTAAGGATAAAGGTAGTTTCAATCCTTTTGAAAATGATTCTGAAATGAGGATCGGGAACTCACATAGTGTGGAAGTGCAGTTCAGGCAAGATAAGCAACTTGGAAGTTTCACAAGTCCCTGGATTCTGAGATACGGATTAGCTTACAGAACTGATACCTATATGCCGAAACGTCCGCAGGTTTTTGTTCAGGAAAATTCGCAATTGTTTCTTGAGAATTTTGAAGAAGGCAGATTGAAACGTTCCAAATTGAGAAATGTTTATTTGACATTGCCAATAGAATTTCAGCTTTATCTTAATCCTAAATATACCGAATATGACGGGAAACAATATCTGGATGTGAGAAAAAAAATGTGGAAAATTGGCGTAGGTGCTTATGCAGGAATCAACACCAGAAGCATTGTAAAAGTGAAATATTATGATGAAGGCAGTAAATTCCAAAAGTACGATTACACTTTGGATGACGGTGTGAATGCTTTCTTGTTTGGTGGGAAATTCAGTCTGGGTTATGGTGGCGTTAACTTATTTATCAAAAAAGATTTCACCCCAATTTTCAATAGCAAAGCTAATCTACCAAATAAAAACGGAATCCAAATCGGAATCGAAATCGCTAATATTGATTTTTAATTGAGAACATTTTCATAGAACATTCTTATACACTATTTTCTTATTATCGAAACACATCTTTTGTAGGTGTGTTTTTTTTTATTTACATTGGCGAATAAGAATTAAGAATGAAAAATTTACAGTTAATCGGTTTGTTTCTGGTTGTGGCAGGCAGTTTTTTGCCGTTGGTTCATATTCCAATTGTTGGAAACTGGAACTATTGGAAAGTCGATCATACACTTGCGATTGCAGTTTGGGGATTTTCTTTATTAATGCTGGTTTTCATTCTAATTAATAAAAATAAATTCGTGAAAATAATGACATTCTTAATGATTTTGCTTTTTGTTTTCACAATTGTTGCTATTAAATTAAAATCTTTGGATTATTTCAGCTTTTTACCCTTCAAATCCTGGCAATCTACATTTGCAGGAATTGTAAAATTGTCGTGGGGCTGGCTCATCGAATTTTTAGGAGTTGCTTTAATTTTAATCGCATCAAGAAAAAATAGATTTGAACCACAAGAGCTCAAAGATTAGCACAAAGAGCAGAACTAACTTTAGAACTAATGAAGGACATTGTGAACTTAGAGAAAAAGACTTTGTAACCTTGTTTAAAAAAAATGAACCACAAGAGCTCAAAGATTAGCACAATAACACAACTAACTTTAGAATTAATGAAAGGACATTGTGAACTTAGAGAAAAATCTTTGTGAACCTTGTGTTTTAAAAAAAAATATCAATACAAAAAATTAAAAATATTATGAAAGAAGTATTCATTGTATCAGCGGTCAGAACACCAATGGGAAGTTTTATGGGAAGCTTATCAGGCGTTCCTGCAACACAATTGGGAACGGCTGCGGTAAAAGGAGCTTTAGACAAAATCAATCTTGACCCTGCTTTGGTTCAGGAAATTTATATGGGGAACGTTTTGCAGGCTGGTGAAGGACAAGCGCCGGCAAGACAAGTCGCTTTGGGCGCAGGTTTATCTAATCATACACCTTCTACAACTATCAATAAGGTTTGCGCTTCCGGAATGAAAGCCGTAGCAATGGCAGCTCAGGCAATTAAAGCAGGCGATGTGGATGTTATTGTTGCTGGAGGAATGGAAAATATGTCAAGTGTTCCTCATTATTTGGATGGGAGAAACGGCGTAAAATTAGGCGAAATCAAAATGCAGGACGGACTTTTGAAAGACGGTTTGACGGATGTTTACAACAAAGTTCATATGGGTGTTTGTGCGGAACTATGCGCAAAAGAAAATGATATCACAAGAGAAGAACAGGATGCTTTTGCTATTCAATCTTACAAAAGATCGGCTGCAGCTTGGGAAGCCGGCAAATTTGCAGATGAGGTTGTTCCTGTAAGTATTCCACAAAGAAAAGGAGAACCAGTTGTTTTCTCAGAAGATGAAGAATATAAAGCAGTTAAATTCGATAAAATCCCAACGTTGCCAACGGTTTTCCAAAAAGAAAACGGAACAGTAACCGCAGCTAATGCTTCAACCTTAAATGACGGCGCTTCTGCTTTGATCCTGATGTCAAAAGAAAAAATGGAAGAATTAGGATTGAAACCATTAGCTAAAATTATCTCTTATGCCGATGCAGCGGTTGAGCCGGAAAGATTCACAACGGCACCTTCTAAAGCTTTACCAATCGCCCTTAAAAAAGCAAATTTGACCAAGGACAATATCGATTTCTTCGAATTTAACGAAGCGTTTTCGGTTGTAGGTTTAGCAAATAATAAAATACTTGGTTTGGATGATTCTAAAGTGAATGTGAACGGTGGGGCAGTATCGCTTGGACATCCGCTGGGAAGTTCCGGCTCCAGAATTATTGTTACCTTAATCAATGTTTTGAAACAGAATAACGGAAAATACGGTGCAGCTGCAATCTGTAATGGTGGCGGTGGCGCAACAGCGATTGTAATTGAAAATTTGCAATAGTAATTTTGAAATATAATTTTAAGAACCCTTTCAGAGTTTCAAACTCTGAAAGGGTTTTGAGTTTGTAATTTACTAGGTCGACCTGCCCAATTGGTAAGTCGATCTATCTGTTTTGTAGCTTAACCTATACTTTTCATAGGCTGACCTGTCTTTTCAACAGATCGAGCTGAGGTTAAGGCAGGCGGACCTGCTAATTTTGCAGCCCTCCCTAAAGATTTGCAAGCCGGACTTTACTTCAAACCAGTTGTAACTTTAAACTTGAAGCAAATAAAACCATTAATTAATCATTTTATTTAATGGTTTTTTTATTTTTGTCTAAATAATATATTTCCAATGTCAGAAATAGAAACAACGACGACAGAAAACTCAATCAAGAATAATCCGAAAATAATGCGTGCCTGGGCATTGTACGATTGGGCCAACTCGGTTTATTCGCTGGTGATTACATCGACGATTTTCCCGATTTATTATACAATACTTACAACGGCTTACAACAAAAAAGAATTTGTTGCTTCAGCAAATGAATATCAGGAAGTACCCGTTCGTAATTTGATAAAAATTTTTGGAGAAAGCTATGAACCGGATGCCATTCTTAGTTTTTCATATGCAATTTCATTCTTTTTGGTGGTTTTATTATCTCCATTTTTATCATCTTTAGCAGATACTATTGGGAATAAAAAATCATTTTTACAGTTTTTCTGTTATCTGGGAGCAACATCGTGTATGGGATTGGCGATGTTCACAGGGATGAACAATATTTTCCTCGGTCTGTTGTTCAGTATTACTGCAAGTGTAGGTTTTTGGGGAAGTTTGGTGTTTTATAATTCTTTTTTGCCCGATATCGCAACTCAAGACAAACAAGATGCGCTCTCTGCAAAAGGTTACATTTATGGTTATATCGGTTCAGTATTACTGCTCATTATCTGTTTGTATTTAATTCAAGGTATTACAGATGACCCAAAAAAACAAAATATTCTTATTAGAGTTAGTTTTTTATTAACAGGAGCTTGGTGGTTTGGTTTTTCTCAATATACTTTTAAACATTTGCCACAGTTTGGAAATGTTAAAGAAAATTTACCAAAGGATTTGGTTCTTCTCAATTATAAGAATATTTTCAAAAAACACGCAGAGCACGGTGGATTTTGGGAAGTATTTAAAGATAATGTAAGTTTTTATGTAGATATTGCTAAAGAGAGCTTTAAAGAATTATTTAAGGTAGGTAATAAACTTTTTGGAGATAAAAATCTAAAATTTTTTCTTTCCAGTTTTTTCTTTTACAGCATTGGTATGCAGACCATTTTTCTAATGGCGACACCTTTTGGTAGTAATGTTGTTTTCCCAAAAAGTGATGAAAAATATAAATTAATCATAACAATTCTTGTAATCCAAGTTATTGCAATTTTTGGAGCTTTTCTGTTCTCGAAGTTATCAAAGAAAATAGGAAACAAAAATGTTATTACTATTTCTGTAATTATTTGGGTTGTTTGTTGTTTATCTGCCTTTTCTCTTAATAAAGAAAATCCTAATCTCCAATATCAGTTCTACGGTTTGGCAGGTTTGATAGGTTTGGTAATGGGTGGTTTGCAGGCAATGTCAAGATCGACGTACTCTAAATTATTACCGGTAGATTCTATGGAAAATACAACCTATTTCAGCTTTTATGATGTGTTAGAAAAAATTGCAATTATCTTTGGAATGTTAATATTCAGTGTTTTTATACAGAAGTTTGGAAATATGCAATATGCTTTTATTGCAATGTCGGCTTTCTTTATTGTAGGTGCAATTCTTATTAGATTTGTAAAGGCGAAAATCAATATTAATTAGTCATTGTTTTGAAAGTATTAAGCTTCGCATTTTTATTTATTTTTTCGATTTTAAGTGCTCAAAAACCAGTCGTTGAGGATTTGAAAATCGGACAAAAAGTAACATTGACTTCTAAGGTTCTGAAAGAAAAAAGAATCCTGAACATCTATATTCCACAGGATTATGATAAGACCAAATCCTACCCTGTGATGTATATCCTAGACGGAAGTATGAACGAAGATTTTCTTCATTTGGTCGGACTTCAGCAGTTTTTCAATTTGTCGTTCAAGATGCCCGATTTTATTGTTGTCGGGATTGAAAATGTTGATAGGAAAAGAGATTTTACATTTCATACAGATTTGAAAGATTTGCAAAAAGATTATCCTACAACGGGGCATTCGGATAAATTCATTCAGTTTGTTGAGGAAGAATTGCAGCCTTATATTGATAAAACTTATAAAACGGATAAAACGAAATATATTATTGGACAATCATTAGGTGGATTGGTGGCAACAGAAATTTTGCTGAATAAGCCACAACTTTTCACGCATTATTTCATCATCAGTCCAAGTCTTTGGTGGGATGACGAAAGTCTTTATAATAATGCAGCGAAATTGATTTCTCAACAGAAAGATGACGAGCGATTCGTTTATATTTCTGTCGGGAAGCAGGAACATCCGATGATGGTAAAAGAAGCGGACGGATTATATCAGATTCTTAAAAATTCCGGGAAAAAGAATTTAAAATTAGAATATAAATTAATGACTGACGATGACCACGCGACCATTTTGCATAAAAGTGTTTATGAAGGTTTCCTGAAATTATTTCCACCCAAAGAATAATTTTGAATAATTAATAGAAATTTAAATTTTCGGTATTAAAATTGATAATTTTCGAAAGAAAATATTTTGTAAATTTGCAATATCAAAACACGATATGAACAACCCTTTATTTTACGCAAAAATTCTTTTGTTCGGTGAATATGGCATCATTGAGGATTCTCAGGGGCTTACATTACCTTACAGTTTTTATAAAGGAACCTTGAAATTCTCAGATCTGGATAACGATTTTGAAAAAAAATCTAATCAATCTCTGGAAAAATATTCCAATTATCTTTCAGAATTAGAATTGCCTTCCGACTATCAGCTGGATGTTAAATCGTTCCAATCAGATATTGCAAAAGGTTTATTCTTCGATTCTAATATTCCGCAAGGTTACGGCGTTGGAAGTTCTGGCGCTTTGGTAGCTGCGATTTTCGAAAAATATTCTTTTATCAAAAAAAATCCTGAAACCATTTCAAAAGATGAACTGAAAGATTTGAAAGTAATTTTCGGACAATTGGAAAGTTATTTCCACGGGAAAAGTTCAGGAATCGATCCGTTGATTTGCTTTATGAACCTTCCGATTCTGATAGAAAGCAAAGAAAGTGTGGATAAAGTTTCTATCCCGAAAGAAGAATTGGGCAAAGGTGCAATTTTCTTGATTGATTCTGGTGTTACCGGCGAAACAGGACCAATGATTCAGATTTTCTTTGAAAAGCTGAAGAATGAAGGTTTCCGCAAGACTTTGAAAGAAGAATTCATCCGTTACAATAACGCTTGTATCGATGCTTTCCTGAAAAAAGATATGAATCCGTTTTTCCGTAATCTGAAGAAATTATCGGTTTGGGCATACGAACATTTCCGCCCGATGATTCCGGAAAATCTTTTCAATGTTTGGAAAAAAGGTCTCGATTCAAACGCTTATTACCTGAAGCTGTGCGGAAGTGGAGGCGGAGGTTATATCCTTGGTTTTGCAAAAGATTATGCAAAAGCGGAAGAGATGCTGGAGGGATTCCACAAAGAAGTGATTTACAGATTTTAGTCTGAACCACAAAAGTCACAAAGTTCTCACAAAGCACACAATTATTTGCATTCGAAATTAGACGAAGTCAAATCTTTGTGACCCTTGTGTTTAAATTCAGAGTTTCTAGCCAAGATATTTATTTAAACTAAAAAATGGTAGCAAAACCGACTTCACGAAATGCTCTTTACCGTATTTCTCAGTTGATGGGTTTTCTTTTGGGTGCTCGTTTTTTTGTGGCTGTTCTGCTTCTTTTTGCATTGTATGTTTCGACATTTTTCCTGTTTAATAGGGAAGAAAGTTTCAGAAATTTTGTTTTCGATTACAAAGTTCACTCCATTATCATTTGTTCTGTTCTCAGCATCTTAGCTGGCGGAATTATCAATCGGTTTTATGATAAAGAAAAGGACCAAGTTACGAAGCCTTTTCGTTCCAGATTACAAAACTTTTTGAAAGAAAAATATTTCCTGACAGCTTATGTCGTTCTCAACGCATTATCGCTTGGATTGGCATTTTTTGTATCACACAGAGTTTTTATTTTCTTTCTGATATATCAGTTTCTAATGTGGTTTTACAGTCACAAACTCAGCAAAATTATCGTTCTTAACAATTTTACTTTTGTATCGTTAACACTTTATCCGTTCTTCGGAATGTTGATTTATTACCAGACATTTTCACTTAAGATTTTGTTTCTGGCCATTTTCCTTTTTCTGATGTTGTTTATTATCGATGTTACGAAAGATACACTGACAAAGAACGCAGACAAAATGTTCGGTTATGACACACTTGCGAACAGATTGGGATATCAGAATACAAGGTCAATCCTTTTAATTCTTTTGATAATTACATTAGCAGTTTCCGTCATTCTAAGTATAGGAATCGGGTTCAAAAATATAATGGCCTGGTATTTTTTAGCAACAACATTGGTCATTATTGGAACCATTTTTATGTTGTTCCGAAATCAGAAAAATGATAAATTCAAATCCCTGAATCTTCTTAGATTATGGATTTTCTTTGGGATTTTAGCAATGTTATTTGACGGTATTTTCCACAAATATCCTTGGCTCATTTAAAATAAATTCAAAAATGTCAGTAACAATTAGAAAAAACAAGCGGGAAGATAACGAAATACTAGCAAAAATTATCAGAACCAGTTTCCACGATTTTGATGTTAAGGCGACTTGCGGAACGGTTTACACAGATCCAACGACAGATGACTTGTTCTCTCTATTTCAAACTGAAAGATCTGCATTGTTTGTTGCGGAAGAGAATGGTGTTATTTTAGGGTGTTGCGGTATTTTTCCAACAGAAAATCTTCCTGAAAATACAACAGAACTAGTCAAGTTTTATCTTACAAAAGAAGCCAGAGGAAAAGGAATCGGAAAGTTATTAATGGAAAAATGCTTTGATAAGGCGAAAGAATTGGGCTATCAGCAAGTTTACTTGGAAAGTTTGCCAGAATTCAACAAAGCTGTTTCCATTTATGAAAAACAAGGATTTCGGTACTTGGAAAAAGCTTTGGGAAATTCCGGACATTCCGGTTGCAATCTTTGGATGATTAAAAAATTGAATTAATTCTATCCGAAAATATCATTCAGAACTTTTGCTAATCTTAATCCACCATACAGCAATTGTCTCTCAATAGTGGGTTCAAAACGATAATTGTAATCATAACTTAATACTGCGTCATTCGGCGTTTGATAATAAATTGAATTGGCAATTTTGTGACTGTCATACAACCAATCTTCCAGAGTTCCGCTCTGGATTTGCTTGACTTCATCTTTGGATTTAATGTCCAAAAGGTTGGCAAACTCAGTGTAAGAATACTTTTGGTCCTCAACCAGTTTAGAATCCCAAACCGAATGCAGGTTGGTTTTCTGTCCGAAATAAGTCACATTGATTTTGTTTCCGCCTAAGTCAGAATATCTTCCAACATGCAAAGGCTGATGTAAATCACCGATTAAATGGACTAAGAAAATCAAGGCTGTTTTTTTATCAGTATCAGAAGCGTTCTTATCTTTGATTTTGTCTGATAAGATTCTGATCTGAGTATAGATATTCGGTGCTTTTTGAATAGATAATGTATCCTTGAATTGGGCAAAATTCTTTTGAGGATTCACGTTAACATAATGCCATGCAGATGTTTCCTTCCAAACGCCGGTCGTGTCAGATTTGATAAAGTCCGGCCAGTTGGCATAGTAAGCCAGCTTTTCGTTTTCCAGAAGCTTCCTGATTTTTCTTTCCGCTCTTGAACTTAAATGATGTTGCGCAATTTCTGCCACTACACGATGCCCTGTTAATCCCCATGCAAAGCAATAGAACGAAGATAATATAAAAACAGTGAGCACAAATCTGGATAAAATATTTTTCATTTTTAATTAATTTCAAGTTGCAAAGATAGTTTTAGCTCAACTTTTTTCTTCTAAAAAACAGTGTTAAATATTATTAAACTTGTGATTGATTTTTATCGCAAAGACGCAGATAAATTAATTTATAATGTTGTTAAAAGTCGCAAAATCAAACTTTGCAACTTTTAAATTAAGATTAATTATCAAAATCTTGCGCCTTTGCAATGATTAATTAAACTCTATCTGATGATTAAAAAACAAGTTAATTTCCGTAATTTTGCGTTTTCCCAGAATGAGACTTTTCAATGAAAGATAATCAGGACTTTATCGAAGTTTACGGTGCAAGAGAGCATAACCTCAAGAATATATCCGTAAAAATTCCAAGAAACGAATTGGTTGTTATCACAGGGCTTTCCGGAAGTGGAAAATCCTCTTTGGCTTTTGATACAATTTTTGCCGAAGGACAACGCCGTTATATCGAAACGTTTTCGGCTTACGCAAGGCAGTTTTTGGGTGGATTGGAACGTCCGGATGTTGATAAAATCGAAGGCTTGTCGCCGGTTATTGCCATCGAACAAAAAACGACGAACAAAAATCCACGTTCAACCGTTGGAACCATTACGGAGTTATATGACTTTCTGAGACTTTTGTTTGCAAGGGTTTCAGATGCTTATTCGTTATCGTCTGGGAAAAAGTTGGTAAGTTATACCGAAGAGCAAATTCTTGAAACGATCAAAGATAGCTTCAAAGGGAAAAAAGTGTATTTGCTGGCTCCGGTTGTGCGTTCCAGAAAAGGACATTACCACGAATTGTTCATTCATCTTTCCAAAAAAGGTTATTCACAAGCCAGAATTGATGGTGTTTTACAAGACATCGAATATGATTTAAAGCTTGATCGTTACAAAACGCACGACATCGAAGTGGTGATTGACCGCTGGATTATAGGCGAAAATGCTTCTGAAGCCAGAATGTCAAAATCGCTGAAAACGGCTTTGGAAATGGGAGAAGGAATCATTGCGATTCAGGAAATGGGACAGGATGAAGTTCACTTTTTCAGTAAGAATCTGATGGATGATTCCACAGGAGATTCCTTAGCATTGCCTGAACCAAACACTTTTTCTTTCAACTCTCCGAAAGGTCATTGCGAGACTTGTAAGGGTCTTGGAACGATTAAAAAAGTCAATACGGACTATTTCGTCGAAAACGATAAATTGTCAATCAACCAAGGGGCATTGTTACCTTTGGAACAGCTTAAATCCAACAAATGGATTTTATCTCAGATCAAATCTATTCTGGAAGTTTTTGATTTAGGTTTGACGACACCTTTCAAAGATATTCCGAAAGAAGCTTTGGAATATATCTATTACGGTTACAGCAGTGATATTACAAAAGAACTGAAACATGCCGGAATCTCAAAAAAAATCAAAATCAACTTCGAAGGTTTGGTCAAAATCCTTGAAGATATTGTTGAAGAAAGAGAAAACTATGATGCGGTTTTAGTGGAAAGAAATTTCACCACCGAAGAAACTTGCCCGACCTGTAAAGGCGCACGTCTTCGTCAGGAAAGTCTGAGTTTCAAAATCGATGGGAAAAATATTGCGGAAGTCAACGGATTGTCTTTGCTCGATTTCAAAGAATGGTTGGCGGAAGTCAAAGATAAATTCAGTGATAAAAATAAACTGATTGCGCACGAAATTCTAAAAGAAATCGAAACCAGATTACAATTCCTTTTAGATGTCGGTTTGGATTATCTGAGTCTCAGCAGAAGTTCTAGGACACTTTCCGGAGGAGAATCTCAGAGGATTCGTCTGGCAACTCAAATTGGTTCTCAATTGGTGAATGTTCTTTACATTTTGGATGAACCTTCAATTGGTCTTCATCAGCGTGATAACGAAAGATTGATTAAGTCTCTGAAAGAATTACGTGATATCGGAAATTCGGTTTTGGTTGTGGAACACGACAAAGATATGATTAGTGAAGCTGATCACGTTTTGGATATTGGTCCGAAAGCGGGAAAATTCGGTGGAGAAATCCTTTGGCAGGGCAATCCGAAAGATATTACCAAAGCCAACACAATCACAGCCGATTATATCACTGGAAAACGTAAAATCGAAATTCCTTCTGAGCGTAGAAAAGGAAACGGAAAATCGATAGTTCTGAAAGGTGCAACGGGAAATAACCTTAAAAATGTAACACTCGAAATTCCTCTTGGAAAATTGGTCGTTATTTCAGGGATTTCGGGAAGTGGAAAATCATCTTTGATTAACGGAACTTTATACCCGATTCTGAACCGTCATTTTTACCGCGCCATTCAGGAACCGTTACCTTATAAAAGTATCGAAGGCATTGACAATATTGACAAGATCGTAGATGTTGACCAAAGTCCGATTGGAAGAACGCCACGTTCCAACCCGGCGACTTACACAGGAATGTTTACCGATATCAGAAATCTTTTCGCTGAATTACCGGAAAGTAAAATCCGTGGTTACAAAGCGGGTCGGTTTTCTTTCAATGTCAAAGGCGGAAGATGCGAAACCTGTCAGGGAGGCGGTTTGAAAGTGATTGAAATGAATTTCCTTCCGGATGTTTATGTTCATTGCGAAACCTGCCATGGCAAACGCTTTAACCGCGAAACGCTGGAAGTCCGCTACAAAGGAAAATCAATTTCCGATGTTCTCGATATGACGATTAATGAAGCGGTAGAATTTTTCCAGCCGATTCCGAAAATATTTAACAAAGTCAAGACTTTGAAAGATGTTGGTTTGGGTTATATCACAATTGGCCAACAATCGACCACATTAAGTGGAGGTGAAGCACAGCGTGTGAAACTAGCAACTGAATTGTCGAAAAAACAGACAGGAAATACATTGTATATTTTAGATGAACCAACCACAGGACTACATTTCGAAGATGTGAAAATCCTGATGGAAGCGATTACGCAATTGGTGGAATTAGGAAATTCATTCATCATTATCGAACATAATATGGATGTAATCAAGCTTGCTGACCATATTATCGATGTTGGACCGGAAGGCGGAAAGCACGGCGGACAAATTATTGCAGAAGGAACGCCGGAAGAAGTAATTAAATCTAAGAAGAGTTTGACGGCTAAATTTTTGAAGAAGGAATTGTAGTTGGTATCAAATTTGTGATTCTGTATATAAAATCTGTTATGAAATATATTAGAATTTATCTGGCGATAGTTGTCTTTTCTTTAAGTTTTATAGAATGTGCTGCGCCGCCACGACCTCCAAGACCACCGCATCCCTCAAACCGTTCGGCGCTCAAACCAATGCCACCCGGACAAGCCAAAAAAGTCTTTGGAACCAAATCTGCAAAACCTTTCGCTCCTGGACAAAACAAATAAATAAACATCAAGGATTTTGAAATTTCAAAATCCTTTTTTCTTTTTTCAATATTAAATTTTCACTTTCAATGTTAATTTAATATTAACTGAATATAAATTTTATGTAATTTTGTCGTAACATTAGATAAGTAATAACTTAAAATCAATTGATTATGAAAAAGAAAATGCTAGCGTTATCAATATTTTTGTTTGGATTTTTAGGAACGCTAAACTTAGTAAGAGCTCAAGCTACAGACAACAAAATACAGGAAGTTTTCATCAATTCCGGAGACGGGTTCGGAGAGTTAAGGAAATTGTTGAAAGATAATTTCGATTTTACCAACCAGGATTATAAAGAAGGCGTGGTGAATTCCGATGTTAGGTTCAGTCTTTCAGAAGATGGAAAAATCACTAATGTTCACGCTAATGGTGACTGCAAAAACGTGAGCAAAGAAATCGAAAATGTGTTGTCACACCTTATCTACAAAGTAGATATGGAGAAACTGAGCCAGAAAATGGTAGCATCATCTTATGTAATGCCTGTGAGCGTTACGATAGATAACAGATAAGAATTAAAAGTTTAAAATTGTTAGTGAAAAGTCATACATTTTGGTGTGTGGCTTTTTTTGTGGTGTAAATTTTATATCATAAACACTTCGACTTCGCTCAGTGTGACAAATTTAATACTACAAATCTTACTAATACATTGTCAGGCTGAGCGGAGTCGAAGCCTTTTCAAAAGAAATAATCTTTTCTCTATTTTCTTTCTTCTAATAAAGGGATTTTTCTATATTTATAAACCAACAAATTGAACAAAAGAAAACTCAGTTTTATGATTGATAAAAGGGTTAAAAACGCTCAGGAAGCGGTAAAAGATATACAAAATGGAATGACGATAATGCTTGGCGGATTCGGGCTTTGCGGGATTCCGGAGAATTGTATTTCAGAATTGGTAAAGAAAAATGTAAACAATCTGACTTGCATTTCCAATAACGCAGGCGTTGATGATTTCGGTTTGGGATTATTATTACAGAAAAAACAAATCAAAAAAATGGTTTCTTCCTATGTTGGAGAAAATGCAGAATTCGAACGTCAGATGTTATCCGGAGAATTGGAAGTGGAATTGACGCCACAAGGAACTTTGGCAGAAAAATGCAGAGCAGCACAAGCTGGGATTCCGGCATTTTATACGCCGGCAGGTTACGGAACCGAAGTGGCGGAAGGTAAAGAAGTCAAAGATTTCAACGGGAAACCTCATATCTTGGAATACGCTTACAACGCTGAATTCTCCATCATAAAAGCCTGGAAAGGCGACCACGCCGGAAATTTGATTTTCAAAGGTTCGGCTCGTAATTTTAATTTTCCAATGGCCGGAGCAGGAAAAATTACCATTGCAGAAGTAGAAGAATTAGTAGAACCAGGACAACTAGACCCAAATGAAATCCATATTCCTGGAATTATGGTTCAAAGAATTTTCCAAGGAGAGAATTATGAGAAGAGGATAGAGCAGAGGACGGTTAGAAAAAAATAAAAGGCGCTGAAATTTTTCAGCGTTTTTTTATAATATTATTCTAATCTTCTTTCAATACTGTACTTATCAATCTTAGAGATGTAAAGTATTCAATTTCGTCTGTGATATTATTTTCCATATGTTCAAGTTCACTTAAAACCAAATTATTATTTTGACATTTACTTTTTAGCATCCCTCCGAAAAATTCAAAGTCCAGCGAATTTCGTCTAGTTGCAATCTTACCAATTTCATAATGATAAGTTTCTTGATGCGGTCTAATAATTTCTTCATTTTCATCTTTGTCTGGGTTTACAAATACAATCTCTATTTTGGGTATTGGTAAATTTGTAAAAGATTCCCTATCAATTACTTTTTTTTCAAAAATATCTTTAAATGAATTTCTCTTATCTTTTATGGAAGACCTAAGGTCATTGTAAAACTTTTCAATAAAATTTTGATAACGTATGTGCTCATTTCTACGTTTGTAAATTTTACTTAGTGATACTTTATCATAAACATAATCAGATTTGAAAATATCTTCAAAATAAAGTTCTGCAACTTTTAAAACAGTTTCGAAATCGTGTCTGTCTATTACATTTTCAAGTTTGTCAAGCTCTAATAAATACTCTTCTAATATTGATTTAAGTTTCGAAAGCATTTTATCAAAATATTTTTCGAGAAAGTCAAAGTGTCTTTCTTGAATTTCTGTAATTTTAAATGTTTTACTTTCAAATTTAAAATTATTGTCTTTATGATACCTTAGATACTGAATTTCGCCATCATCTGCCTGATAACTAAAGAGTGTAGATGAAATTAAATTGTCTTCAAATTTTCTTATTGGGTGTCCAACAAGTTCATTACGTAGGTCTCTATTTATATAATAGGTTGGGTCTTTTTTCAATTCTCCTTTATCAATGCCAGTTTTAAAAATTTCTAACATTTCTTGGATGAAATCTTGTTGAACATAAATAGCTTGTAAGAAACTGATTGTAAAAGAAAATTTATCGGTGTAATTTGTATTTTTAGGTTTATTAAATATAATTTCAAGAGTGTCTTTAAAGTATCCTAAAATATCACCAAAATAGTTTGTCTTTACATCTTCATTAAACTTAATTTTGCTTGAACAGTATTTATATTTCCAAATAAAGTAATTCCATATGTCTGCAATTCTATCAAGCTTGTCATCAACTGTTGTTTTCATTGTTGTATGGTATCTTTAACTTTTCCTCTCCCCAATCTGCTGTCTCCACATTGCATAATACAAACCTTTTTCAGCAATCAGGTTTTCGTGAGAGCCGGTTTCTATGACTTGTCCGCGTTCCAGAACATAAATTCTGTCGGCGTGCATAATGGTGCTTAATCTGTGAGCAATCAGAACTGTAATTTGTTCTTTTTGCTGGGAGATATCTTTAATGGTTGAAGTGATTTCTTCTTCCGTAATACTATCCAAAGCAGAAGTGGCTTCGTCAAAAATCAAGAGATGTGGTTTTCTGAGTAAAGCTCTTGCAATTGCGATTCTTTGTTTTTCGCCACCACTTAATTTCAGTCCACCTTCGCCAATAACTGTTTCGATGCCTTTCTCAGCGCGTTCCAATAACGATTTGGTGCTGGATTTTTTCAAAGCGAGTTGGATGTCTTCTTCGCTGGCATTTGGATTCACGAAAAGTAGATTTTCTTTGATAGTTCCTGCAAAAAGCTGTGTGTCTTGTGTCACAAACCCAATTTGGTTTCTCAGTTCATCAAAGTCAAATTCTTTCCCGTTGATTTGATTATAGAAAATATTACCTTCCTGAGGTCGATACAATCCAACGAGTAATTTTACCAATGTACTTTTTCCGGAACCACTCGGGCCAACAAACGCAATCGTTTCTCCATTTTTAACATCAAATGAAATGTTATTCAAAGCTTTATATTGGGCCGACTGATGTTTGAAAGAAACGTGCTTGAATTCCAGCTCATTGATTGAACCGATTTGTTTTGGTGTATGCGGTTTTTCTTCAACTGACTTATTCATCAGATTGTCGAAGTTTCTCAATGACGCTTCGGCTTCTCTATAAGAAATGATTATATTTCCAATTTCCTGCATCGGACCAAAAATAAAGAATCCGTAAAACATCAATGACAGATATTGTCCAGGTGTAACAACATCCCGGAAAATTAAATATAAAAGTGTCAAAGTAATCAACTGCTGAAGAAAATTGACCATTGTTCCCTGAATAAAACTCAATGAACGGATGCTTTTTACTTTCTTCAATTCTAGTCCAAGGATTTTGTAAGTATTGTTATTCAGACGGTTGATTTCCTGTTTGGTCAAACCTAAACTTTTTACAATTTCGATGTTTCTTAAACTTTCAGTGGTGCTTCCTGCCAGACTTGTAGTTTCGATAACAATCGTTTTCTGAATATTTTTGATTCTTTTACTTAAAAGATTCGTTACAAATGCAATCAGGAAAATCCCGACAATATAAACCGGCATTATCGACCAATGTAGTCTGATTGCATAAACTGAAACGAAAATAATGCTTACCAGAATCCCAAAAAACACATTAATGAAATTAGTAATAAACTTCACCGAATCTTCTCTTACTTTAGTTAGAATCGACAACGTTTCGCCGCTTCTCTGGTCTTCGAATTCCTGATAAGGCAACGCCATAGAATGCTGCAAACCGTCCGTGAAAATATTAGCCCCGAATTTCTGCGTAATGACATTAACGGCATAATCCTGAAACGCTTTTGCAATTCTGCTGACCATTGCGGTTCCAATCAGTAAACCTAAAAAGTAAAATGCACCGTGATAAATATCGGTTCCGTAAAGAAATTGATTCAGATTTCTGGGAATCAATTTTTCTTTATCGAAAAAGTGTGGATGCGTTACCAATTGGTCTAGGATATTTCCTGTAATTGCGGGCGCAAATAATGAAAATACCTGATTGATTGCGGCCAAAACCAGCGAGGCGATAATCAGCCATTTATGTGGTTTGAGGTAATGTAATAATGTTTTCATAAATTAGAATTGCAAATTTACTGATATAAATCTGATTGTTTTATTAATATTTACTGTGACGGAAAAAGCATTTTTCTATAACGTGAAATATTGATATATTGCGGTATAAGATTTTACTATGCTGACAAAAGAACAAATCGCAAAACGCATATCAAAAGAAGTGAAAGACGGGATGTATGTCAATCTTGGAATCGGGATTCCGACCTTGGTTGCAAACTATGTTCCGGAGGATATTTCGGTGGAATTCCAGAGTGAAAATGGCGTTTTGGGAATGGGGCCATTTCCTTTCGAAGGCGAAGAAGATGCAGACTTGATTAATGCAGGTAAGCAGACCATAACAATTCTCCCCGGCGGTTCTTTTTTTGATTCGGCTTTCAGTTTTGGGATGATTAGAAGTCAAAAAGTGGATTTGACAATTTTGGGCGCAATGGAAGTTTCTGAAAACGGTGATATTGCCAATTGGAAAATTCCCGGAAAAATGGTAAAAGGAATGGGCGGCGCAATGGATTTGGTTGCATCGGCTGAAAATATCATTGTGGCGATGATGCACGTCAACAAAGCCGGTGAATCCAAAATTCTCAAAAAATGTACTTTGCCTCTAACAGGAGTGAATTGTGTCAAAAAGGTAGTCACAGAATTAGCCGTTATGGAAATTACAGATAAAGGCTTCAAACTTTTGGAAAGAGCGCCTGGGATTTCAGTAGAAGAAATTGTAAAAGCTACAGAAGCAGATTTGATTATTGAAGGAGAAATTCCTGAGATGAAGTTTTAACTAATTAAGAATGAATAATTAATAATGAAAAAATCCGCAATATCATTTGCGGATTTTTTATGTCTAATTTCTAACTTCTAGAATTACTTCTTAACCGCTCCAAAAACTTTCTCTAAAAGAGAAGTCGTTCTCAGCGCAGAATTATTTCTAATTCCGGTTTCTTTTTCCGCTACCATTTTGAAAACGCCGTTGATAGTTTCGGTAGTTACATATTCATTCAAATCTGTGGTTACAGCCTGTCCTGTAAAAGTATTATATTTTGAAATGATGTTTTTCCAAACCGTGTCAGCGCCAACTTTTCCCAAGGAAGCCTGAACTTTGGGCTGAAAAGCTGTGAAAAGTTGACTTTGTGTTTTGGTCTGGAGATAATTGGTTGCTGCATTATCACTTCCAAGAAGAATATTTTTTGCATCTGTGATTGTCATTGATGTAATTGCATTAGCAAAAATAGGAGTAGCTTCTGTTACAGCATCTTCAGCAGCTCTGTTCAGTAATTTTACACCTTGGTCCGCCAAACTTCCCATTCCTAAACTTCTAAGCGTAGTTTCGATTTTTCTTAATTTCTCCGGCATTAGGATTTTTACTGCTTCATTTTTAAAGAAGCCATCCGTAACACCCAATTTTTGTACGCCTTCTTTTACGCCGAGATTTAAGGCTTCTTTCAATCCAGAAGATATTTGGGTCGAAGTTAAGCTTCCAAGATTAATGTTAGAATTGGTTGGTGTAGTTTGAGTTGGTTTAGTTGTAGTGGTTGAACTTTGTGTTTTTGGATTGCTCAAATCTATACCGGTTTTATCCTTTACTACTTTAAAGATGTCACCAATCTGCGCTTGTGTAGAAATTGAAAATAATAATCCGACAGCAATTAAATAATTCTTTTTCATTAAATATATTTTTTACAAAATTAGATGATTAAATCTGAATGATGTTAAAATACCTTCATAAATAAATTTAACTCTGGTTTCTCAGAATTACATCGTATAAATCTTGCCTTCTGTCTGTCAGTGTTTTAACGGCGCCATTGTAATGCAATTCTTTCAGAAGATTGAGGTCAACATCTACGATTAAAGTCATCTCTGTGTTTGGTGTGGCTTCACCTTTTATAGCGTTTGAAGGGAAAGCAAAATCTGAAGGCGTGAAAACCGTCGCTTGCCCAAACTGGATATCCATATTATTGACACCTGGAAGGTTACCAACACAACCTGCAATGGCAACATAACATTCATTTTCAATCGCTCTTGCAGCGGCACAATGTCTTACTCGGGTGTAAGCGTTCTGAGTATCTGTGAGATAAGGGACGAATAATATTTTCATTCCCTGATCTGCCAGCAGTCTTGGAAGTTCCGGAAATTCTACATCGTAGCAAATAACTATTCCGATTTTTCCGCAATCCGTATCGAAAACTTTGATTTCATTGCCGCCGGTCATACCGTAATATTTGCGTTCGTTTGGTGTGATATGAACTTTCCGGTACTCGTCAATTTTTCCGTCTCTGTGAAGCAGATAGCTGACGTTATATAACTTTTCTTCTTCCAGGATCGGCATACTTCCGGAAATGATATTCACATTATAACTGACGGCAAATTCTGAAATTTTTTCCTTGATTTCTTCCGTTAATTCCGACAGTTTCTCCATCGATTCGCGTTCATTCATATGATTGAAAGGTGCCAGTAAGGGCGTGTTGAACAACTCCGGAAACAGACAGAAATCCGACTGATAACCCGCAACGGCGTCCACGAAAAATTCAACCTGCTTATAGAAATCTTCCAGATTTTTCAAAGACCGCATCTGCCACTGAATTAATCCCAAGCGAATGACACTGTCCTGCATCGTGTTCTTCTTTGCAGTGTAATAGATATTATTCCATTGTAAAAGGACTGCATATTCTTCCGACTCAGAATCGCCTTTCAGATAACCTTTCAGGATTTTGACCGGCGAAAAATTATTTCCGATCTGGAAACTCAGAACCGGATCATAGATTTCCTTATTCCTGACTTTGGTTATGTATTGTCTTGGTGATAGTTCTTTGCTGTAAAGATGGTAATTCGGGATTCTTCCGCCAATGATGATGGATTTGAGATTAAGGATTTCGCACAATTCTTTTCTGGCATCATACAATCGTCGTCCTAATCTTAACGCACGGAATTCCGGGTCGACAAAAACTTCGATTCCGTAAAGAACATTCCCGTTGTTGCTGTGGGTATTAAATGTTTCATTGCCGGTGATCTCGTTATAAGTATGCTGGTCTCCGAACAGTTCGTATTGAACAATGATTGATAATGCCGCTGCGGCTAATTTTCCGTCCACTAAAATACAGATCTGACCTTCTGCGAAAATTGAAGTCAGCTTCTGGATGTTACGCTTGCTCCAGACATTGTCATCAATCTCCGGATAGGCTTTCTGCATTGCTTCTGTCAATTCGTCGTAATCGTC
>Ga0209960_1002092_pt1 | contig 21608 bp, 15 predicted proteins | sample ThiBiot_500_plan_2_FD_183947 | JGI IMG/M metagenome (GOLD analysis project Ga0209960, IMG submission 183947) | Wastewater bioreactor microbial communities from Cape Town, South Africa - Thiocy_expt_500_plan (SPAdes) | ecosystem: Engineered > Bioreactor > Thiocyanate-remediating >...
GTATCGATCATCAGGAGTGGAAAATATAAAAATTGAATGAACTTGTTTGAATATCTCAATGTTAGATAATAAGAGATCAATATCCAATGATGAAATAATCAGAAAAATTGCTTGATCTTCATTTAATTTAATGAAATCTTGATAAGATTTGATGTTGGTATGATATGTCAGTCGATGAGATAGTTTGTTGACGTCAGTTTCTATTCGTTGTTGCGAATCCAAACAAGTAAAAATAATATTTTTTTCCATTTATCTTCAAATTAAATTAAATTTACACATATAATATAACATTTCGATATGTTTATATACGCTCAAATTTGGTTTTTACCAACCAATATATTCGTTATGAGTAATACATCCTCATTTATTTTATTCTTCTTTCCAGTTGAATAAACACGTTCTTCGTAAGAAAATAATTTTCATTCACGAAACACGTAAAAAGATGTGTTTAACTGAAGAAACGAAAATTTCGAAACTTTTATGAAATACCTAATAACGGGTGAGGCAGAAATAGTGGGGCACTTTTGTAACAGTCCATGTTTTATCTACTTCTATAGTTTTTTAATTATTATGATATCATATGATTCGCACACACTTTAGCCACTAAAACATGAAATATTTTCCTTGTTTGTACATTCTCGATTTATAACAGAAATGAAATCTCAAGATCTACGAAAAACTGTCATGCGAATGATTGATGATGGATTATCATCTCGCCAGATTGCGCAACAGTTGCGCAATGTTGTTACGAAGAGTACAGTACAACGATAGCAAGTCTCATATAGAAAAACCAACAAAATTGATTTAGAAAAACCACCTGGTAGACTGAAAGATGTACGAACAAAAAATGTTATACGTAAGGTGAAAGAACGCATTAAAAGGAAACCTCGACAAAGTGCACGAAAATTAGCCAAAAGGTTAGATATTTCTGAACGTTCAATGAATCGAATAATTAAAGATGATCTACATCTTCATGCTTATCATGTCACCATCGAACCGAAATTAAGCGATCTGCATAAGAAGCAACGTTTATCATTTGCTTATTGGGTTCGTAAAAATTTGCGAATAGCAGATCATCGAAAATTTTATTCAGTGATGAGAAATATTTCTCAATGGATGGAATATATAATCGTCAGAATGATCGTGTGTACGCAGCCAGTCGAGACGAGGCAGATGAGCATGGGGGTACCATGCAACGATCGAAATTTCCGAAACACATAATGGTATGGTTAGGTGCTAGCAGAAATGGTCTTACAGGTTCGATTATATTTGAGCCTGGTCAGACACTAGCACACGAAAATTACATCGATGTTGTTCTTCCACATGCTTTATCTGAAGGTCGAAGATTGATTGGCGATGGTTTTATATATCAACAGGATAATGCAACACCTCACACTCATTCAAAAACCCAAGCTTGGTGCGCAAACAATTTTCCTCGTTTTATTAACAAGGAAAAATGGCCGGCTAATAGTCCGGATTTGAATGTGCTGGATTATTATGTGTGGGATGCCATTGGCAATAATATGAATTGGAAACATGTTCATAATTATGAAACTTTAAGACAAGAAATAAAAAAAGGAATTGCTAATATCTCACGTGATGATCTCGTTCGCAGCATCGAAAATTGGTCTACTCGTATTTTATCCATTATTAGAACAAAAGGAGATTATATAAAATTACTTTTTCTAGGTTTTATGTATAACTCTTCTTGCTCTATCTTGTTATGATTTTGAAAGAAAATAAACATGTTGAACGAGCTGGTAATATGAAAGACAAAAGGCCCCATTATTTCTGCCTCACCCGTTATTTTCATTGATGCAAAATAGATCAAAGCCGTCTGATGAGATCTCGTAGCGGAGATCGAGACGTGTCACGGCAGCTAGACGGAACACCCTCATCCTCAATACGCATGAATAAAAGACAACTAAAATTAAAACACGTTGGTGTATAATTCAATTAATTAATCTATGAAAGATCAACCAAATAAAACTAGGTTGTATTTATTTTCAAAAAAATGACTTTCTTCAGATCAAAAAATAGGTCACAAATTCTACAGATAATAATTTTATCAATAAAATATCTTGTTCATTATTGAATACAACTAAAATTAGATGCTATTCAACATATAGAAACATAATAGTTATTCGAGCCACGATATGTTTCAATTTAAAACAAAAAAAGAATATAATGAGTGCCAATTAATAGATTAATACTTTGATGCAAGATTATTCTCAAGCGTGTAATCTATTTTTTAATGCTTGAATCCTAGATTTTAATTATGAAAGCGGATATTATTTGTGCGCAGAAATCATTTCTTTTAAGTTTTAGTAGACAAATTATTCACATTTCTCTTCTTCGAGTCTCTATTATTAGCACAAAATCAATTGAAATACAAAGTAAATTTAACTATCATAATCGGGTAATGTTTTATGATTTTATTATTCTAGAAATTAAAATATGAGTAATACTACAATGATCATGACTACAACTACTACTTTAAGTAGAGAAGCTGAATTAGTAATTTTTTACAATCTTCTCATTCAAACAGTTTCAAGAGTCCTTGATGGTTTTATATGGATAGTTGGTCATATTGGAGCACTTTGTATTTGTATTGTATTTTCTCAACCAGCATTCCGTAAAAGTCCTTGTACAATTTATTTCATTGCATCAAGTATTTCGCAAATTTTGCTTTTTAATTTTGCTGTTTTCATTCGAATGATTCAATATGGTTATGATGTTCCTGTTAATTCTCTTTCAGTATGGTTTTGCAGAATACGTTATTATATGTTTTATGTTTCTGCAGCTAATGCACGTTATAACATCATATTTGCTGGAATAGATCGGTTTTTATGTAGTTATCAAAATACTCGTCTTCGAAAATGGAGTTCACCAAAAATTGCTTTTCCTGTTATCATTATCAATGCTATCATTTGGATTCTTTTCTACATTCAAGTTATGGTTTATTTTGGTGTCGTAAGTGGCAAATGTAGAACTACCAATGAAACATTTCGAAGATATTTTAATGTTTATGTTACAATTGAAAATGGATTCTTTCCAATAGCTCCCATGTTAATATTTGGATTACTTACTATTCGTAATATTCAAATGAGTAGACATCGAGTTAAAGCAACGGTATCACCAATTGATGGAACTCAGCCTATTGCAAATCCTGGTTCACAAAAAAAAGAAACACAACTTCATAAAATGTTAGCTAATCAAGTTATTGTTTATATCATCTTTAACATTCCATATCCGGGCTACAGTGTGTATCGAACATATTTTCTCAATTCAAGTTCATTATCTGGATCGGATGCTTTACGTGATACATTTCTAAATAATCTCTTTTATGATTTTATTTATCTTGGCTATGCTGTGACATGTCTCAATTTCATTTACACATCAGCTATGTTTCGACGAGAATTAAAACAAGTCATTCAAAAAATTATTTTCTGCCAATTTCGACGAAATATTACACCTAAAACATGAACAACTAATTCTTTTTTAGACATTCAATTCTACTTGCTCAAACATATCTTTTTTCATTGTATATTTAACAAATAGCCATTATTCTAACAAATTGCTAACGTTTTTCTCAAATAAATTCAATATATACAATTAGGATGTATCGTATGTAGAATTTTATTCTGCATATATCACAAACATACAGGCGAATCTATCCACAAAAAACTCGAATCCAGTGCTAACTTAAATGATGTAGTTCCAAACTCACATATTCTTTCTATTACTTCGTGCCGTTTATGTATCGCATGAGTTTTTTACACACTTACCACTATTTTAATGTAATTTTTTTTTTGACGAAAAAAACGATAACAATGTAGGCTATTGCATTAAGACAAACATTGATATCATATGGTCTTACTGAATATCAATTAAAAAGGTGTATATAAAGAAGAATGCAAACGTATTACAACACATTTTTTAAAATGATAAAACAAGATATATCTCTTATTTCGTTTTTTTTTGTTCTTCTTTTAGAAAAAAATATTACTTCGCGTTTTATGTAAAAGTGAATAATGTCTTTCAACGAAGAAATCCGTACACTGCCTGTTTGTACGGTCGAGTCTGGTAAGAAATAACATTAGATAGATCAATTTTTTCTTTATCATCAATGTTATTCTAATTCAGAGAGATCGTATGGTGCTATGAACATTAATAATACAGATGACAATACTATGAGAATCAACCATAGAATTTTAGAAGTGATTAATGAAGAAGAACATCAAACAATTAGAGACAGTAGTATGAATACTGAAATAGATCATGATCAAATTATCGGATACGCACGGGAACCTTTATTGCCTCTTACCAAAGCATGTAGTCCATTGAACAGTATGATCTATAATCTTTGGTTTTATGTTCAATTGGCAATCGATGGCACGCCAGAACAACCTGCAGATGGTTTGACGATTGATGAAAGTGCTGCCATTCGTCTTTACACGATTGAATGGCCCAGGCCACATCGAAGTCTCTATTCGATGCTCAATCAAACTCTTAATTCAGCGGATCGCAATGATCTTCAACCCTATTTTAAGTATCTTAAATTGTTTATGACTGCTTTAGCCAAAGTTCGATGTTATCCACCACAAACCATTTGGCGAGGAGTAACTAAAGATTTAAGTGCGAATTTTCCACCGAATACTTCGGTGACATGGTGGGCGTTTTCATCATGTACAAAGACCATGACTGTACTCAATAGTAAAGTATATTTGGGTAATACAGGATCACGAACACTATTCTCTATTGAAACTATTAACGGTCGATCAATACGTGCTCATTCACATTACGAAGGTGAAGATGAAATTCTTCTTTTACCAGGCACTCGCATGATTGTTCAATCGAAACTTAATCCGGCTCCTGATCTTCACATCATTCATTTGAAACAAGTTATACCAAATGAAACATTATTGGAACTTCCGTTCAAAGGTAACTTTATAGTTTTCAATATTTAATTCATATATTTCTATCTTTTCAGGTGCCAATTTTTATCCTAAAAGTCTGTAAGTTTAATTTCATTTTTCTTTCAATATCATCTTGATCTTTTTATATGTATAAGACGTCGTTGGTATCAGAAAAAAAAATTTACAATTCCAACCGGCATAATCACTACTACTACTATTCTAATCGCTACAGCCATTCTTGTATACTTTTACATACTCAAACCTTCACCAGGTATAGTACTCCGACTACAATCTACTTTAAGACAAATGATAGATTATTATGAAGAATGAGAGAAGAGGGTTATTGTATTATGCGTCATCTCTCAGCCATAATAGTAATAATGAAACCTGTACATTGAATCACTTTATGAATTGAGAAACTATTTAGAATAAAAATAAAATAGAACTCCTGATTTTGTCTTTTTTAGTTTTAAGGCTATGTACATCATGAGGGCTCTATTGTGATTTTATTTTTTTGTTTCCAAAAGAGCTCTTCACAGTATACCTTGTGGAAAAAAACTTTGCCGTACATTATTTTGAAACGACAAGATTTTTTACTGTAAAAGCGTGCCGTCTTACCATAGAGATCGTTCATATTAACTGTGAGAAAATCTTTCGAACAAGTCAATTAATATCGCTTTTTAGTCTTTTTACGACCTTTCATGTTTTATCTGCTGAAAGTAAAAAGATCACAATTTTATTAAATTCTCGCGTCGACATACGTACGAAATAAAAGATCTTGCGAAACTTTTGCCACACCCGGCATTACTTTATTACTGCTTCATATTTATAATCGACACACTCACTCTATATTGTAGAACCTCCATGTAAGACACCTTATACAATTAGTGCGACTTATTCTACTGGTAATTCTCCATCTTCTGTGACATTCAGTTACTCAAACAAAGTGGCAAACACTACACGATCATTACTAACAGTAGCTAATGAAGACGACAGTACCATTATCGTCCTAACAGCAGACAAAAACGGAACCTTCCATACGAAGGGCATCTATGACACTGGTGATGGACCAGCATTTTTAGTATCGGCTGATTTCAATAATGATAACAAACCAGATCTAGCTGCAGCCAACTATTTTGACCATACCATTAGTGTTCTACTTAGTAATGGTGACGGAACATTTCAAACGCAAATTATATATCACACGAGTAAATTAGCAAAAGCAGCACATGTTATATCAGCCGATTTCAACAAAGATAACAAACAAGATCTAGCACTGCTTTACGACAACGACTATACCGTTAGTGTTCTTCTTGGTAATGGTGAGGGAACATTTCAAAATCAAAGTCAATATGACACTGGTAAATGGCCAGAGTCTCTGATATCGACTGATTTCAATAATGATAACAAACCAGATCTAGCTGTAGCCAATGCAGCTGATAATACCGTTAGTGTTCTTCTTGGTAATGGTGAGGGAACATTTCAAACTCAAAGTCAATATGACACTGGTAACGGACCAGTATCTTTAGTATCGGCTGACTTCAATAATGATAACAAACCAGATATAGCTGTAGCCAATGTAGATGATAATACCGTTAGTGTTCTTCTTGGTAATGGTGATGGAACATTTCGAAATCAAAGTATATATCCCACCGGTGAAGCGCCACAGTCTTTATTAACGGCTGATTTCAATAATGATAACAAATCAGATATAGCTGTAGCCAATGCAGCTGATAATACCATTAGTATTCTTCTCGGTAATGGTGATGGAACATTTCAAAATAAGTCGAAATATCACACCGGTGAGATATTAACATCCTTAATATCGGCTGATTTCAACAATGATAACATACCAGATTTAGCTGTAGTCAATACCGGTGACAATACGTGTGACAATACTATTAGTATTCTGCTTGGTAATGGTGACGGAACATTTCGAAAGCAAATTAAATATTACGCCGGTACACGAATAGTATCTTTAGTATCGGCTGATTTCAATAATAATACCAAACCAGATATAGCTGTAGCCAATGTAGATGATAATACCGTTAGTGTTCTTCTTGGTAATGGTGATGGAACATTTCGAAATCAAAGTATATATGACACTGGTGAATACCCGATATCTTTAGTATCGGCTGATTTCAATAATGATAGTAAAACAGATCTGGCTGTAGCGAATTATTTAGACTATACAGTTGGTATTCTGTTGGGTAATGGTGAGGGAACATTTCAAAGTCAAAGTGTATATCCCATCGGTGAATCGCCACGGTCTTTAGTATCGGCTGATTTCAATAATGATACCAAACCAGATCTAGCTGTAGCTGTAGCCAATATGTATGGTAATTCCATTAGTGTTCTTCTTGGTAATGGTGATGGAACATTTCAAAATCAAAGTCAATATGACACTGGTAACGGACCAGTATCTTTAGTGGCGGCTGATTTCAATAATGATAACAAACCAGATCTAACTGTAGCCAACACAGATGATAACACCATTAGCGTTCTGCTAGGTAATGGTGATGGAACGTTTCAGAATCAAATTATATATGACACTGGTGAATACCCGATATCTTTAGTATCGGCTGATTTCAATAATGATAGTAAAACAGATCTGGCTGTAGCGAATTATTTTGACTATACAGTTGGTATTCTGTTGGGTAATGGTAATGGAATATTTCAAAATCAAAGTATATATCATGTCGGTAGACGACCAATATATTTGGTATCGGCCGATTTCAACAATGATCAAAAAATTGACCTGGCAGTGGCTCATGAGAAGGACAATATTTGTATCCTTTTGGGAGATGGTAATGGAATTTTCGAAGCCAATGGATGGGTTACCACTGACGGTGGTGCAGTGTCTTTAACAGTAGGAGACTTTAACAATGATAACAAACCAGATTTAGCAGCAGTCATTCAGAAGTATAACGAATTGCTTGTTTTTTTGAATCAGTGTTCAAATTAATCGTTTGAATTTGTATTTATGTACATATTGACTAAGACCAATGATTGTTATAATAAACATCAAACGATATGAAATTGAAGAAAAGACTAATATAAAGGTTTATATTCAATGAATATAATTTAATAAAACTCTTGCAAAAAGTAAAATGATAGTTTTCTTGAGAAAGATTGTTATATGTTGACTTTCAATGGAATACATCAACAAAACAACTTCATCATCTTTTCTTCTTTTGATTCTATATTTAATTTATTACAAGTGATTCAAAGAAGAAATTAGGTATCGATGTTGATTTTAGTTCAGATCTTAAAACAAAATCGAACTATTAAAATAGTTAAATGTTAAAAATCATATTAAGTAAAACTCTTTAGAACCTTCAATACTCGATGATAGTATATAAATAGCTTGTTTTTCTTCTTTGGTTTGATTTTGATCAATACTAATCATTATGTTTAAAATTTGGTAGATATAGAGAGTGAATACAGATATATTCTATCTAATCTGATCTATACTTAGATTCTTTCTTATTTGATTTATTTTCACTAACATTTAATCAATTACTCAATCTGAAATAATTTCGTATTTGTACCAGAACTAGAAAAAGGAACGTCGATGTCGATAAAATGAAATACCAACAGTCAAAATGGTAGTAATACGTCGAGGAAAAGCTTCGGATGGAATTTGTTTATTCAAAAATTTGCAGAGTGGATCCCATCCATCTTGAATTTTATATTCAAGAATACGTTCTGCTGCTATAGCTGCTTTCACTTTGTTTACATAGAATGATATATATCTCGCCACCAGATATATCAATAGTCTCGCATTCTATGAAGTGGACGACAAATTTTAAGAGGCCATAGAATTAGATTATCATAAAAATTCATAGAACTCGACACAACATATTGAAATGATGGAAACCATGTGTCAGGATCACGATATAATAAGATAATCTTGAAAATTAGATGATATAATAGAAGATTGAAAGAAAAAGACATTACTTTCGCTTCAGGATATGCTTTAGCTAATTCAATTGAAAAATCACTAGCTGGAAGAGTTGTTGCCGTATATTCAGGAAATTGTTCATCAAACATACGACGCCAATCATCATCTGTCCAACTCTTCTCCAAATGATTTCTATAAATATTTATCCATTGTTTACATAAATCAGAATCGCTGATGCAGTCAGCCATATGCATTGTTTGTTTATATCCTAATCATTTGTAGTTTTGCTGTAACTATTTTCCAATATAATAATAAAAAGTATTCAATTAGACAACAAAAAAAAATTCTCTTTCAGAATTTGATATTCTATGATTTATTTTTCAAAAATAAATAGTATACTTATAATAAATGATGAAGATTAATTCATAATTTCATCGAAAAGCAAAAAAAGTAGTTTGTTTCTCTCAACTGACGTCTCTGACTTATCAAATTAATATAATATAATTATATTTAATCGATTTTAGTCAATATATCTATATTCTCAGAAAAATGTTTTAGTAAATAACTTTATTCTTTCTGTTGTTTTATTTAGTGAAAAACAGACTACGCTTGAATTGAAATTATTTCAATGTCAAAGATCCATAATAATAAGAGTATTTTTTACGAACATAACTAGTAGAACAAATTATGTTTTAGAGTTTCATATTAGTAAAATCAATTAATTAAAACATTTTTTTTTCGTTTAAATATTCATATTATAGATTAATCTTTATTGGGTAGAGCAGAAATATTAAATTTCAACTAATATTTATTTTTTTATTACGATACTTTTAATTTAATAAAGCCTTATGAATAACAAATATTGAAGGGAAAAAAATCATATGACGAGAAATTCAATTTTGCGACCAAAGTATAATAACTTGTTCATGTCTTTATTCTGATGAGGGATAATTTGTAGAAAAACTTCAATTAATTTGACTTTATCACATGAATGTATAAAAATTCGTTAAAATTACGAATATACATTAAGATACGATATGACTGTTTGTTTGAATACAAGAAAATCTGCATAAAATGTTTCTAGGATTCAATAATCAATAATGTCAGTTTACCTTTTTCTACATTTTTGAAGTCAACAAAAAAAATAATGAATTTTTTTTAATAAAATTTGATGATATTCTCGAAGCCAAATATGTACATTTTGATTGTTAGTTAATCTATAAAGTGGATTATTTTATTCAAAAAGGAAAAAAAAGAAAAGAATCTACAACGATGAAGAAGCAGAAAATAAAAAGTGAATATTATATAATTATACTATTTCTAACATTTTTTTGAGGAATACTTTTTTTAGAGAATAATACAAAATCTCAACGAAAAACTCGAAAACATCATTATGAATATTCTAATTCAAGAAGACAAACTAATGAAACAAATAATATTGTTCGTGTATCAATTCACCATTCAAATAGTCGTATATTATCAGAAAATGATAGTTCGAACGATCATTATAAGAAGAAATCTTCAGTTAGTCAATATTATTTCATACTTAATATTGAATGAATCTAAAAATATTGATAATTCATTTAATTAAATTTATTTCTCATTTTAGTTAAATAAAAAACAATCTACTCGAAAAAAAATTTTAAAATCTGAATCATTTATATCAAAATTATCTAAAGTTACTCCTTTAGAAGTAAGTACATAGATTCATATTATATTGAATTTAGAATTTTATTTTCTTAGGCAAATGAAAAACAAATACATCAATTAGATGTCATTGAAAATTATCATAAAAATTCAAAAAATACAAACAGACGTATTCAGTAAATATTCTTTTTCTTTGTTATTCTGATTTATTTTATGATAATTATTTATTATAGACGAAGAATATTACGATTTTTTGTTTTAACTATATCGATCATTTTATTACTTGGGATTATTGCTGCTATACTTCTTTCTCAACTCATTAAACCGAAAGGTAAAACTACACATAGCAAATATTGATAGAAAAAAAACTCGAAGATTAACTAATTTTTCATACGATTTATGTCATAGTTGATATGAACAGTAGTTTCTTTATGTGACTGACTGTAACTTATATGCACTTCTTTCTATATTTTCGATATTTTTCTTCATCTTATAACAGCAACGACAGTCACCACTACTACCACAAGCACGAGCACAAGTACAACTACTACTACTTCAACCACAACGACAACCTCAACTACAACAACAACAACGACTACAACAGGTATAAACGAGAAAAAAATTGGTAGCTGAGTCTGCTATTACCTTCCTATTCTAGCTCCTCCATCTTCGATATGTGCAACCAGTACGAGTAGTGCCTTTCTCTATAATAATCAATTTATATACTCTCCTACCAATCATCATTATGCAGCAGGTATGCTTAATAACCAATTTGGTGTGTATATTGCTTATGGTTATGCTAACGTTACATCTACAGCAATCTGGACTGCTTCTCAAACATCAGCACCAGTTGGTGCTTTCTTGTCTTTACAATCAGACAGAAACATAGTTGTTTATGCAAATAATATGGCTGTCCTCTGGGCATCAGGAACATTTATTGTTAGCTCACCGGCGGCGTATTGTCTACAAATACTAGACAATGGAAATCTTATTTGGACGAATTCTGCAGGTACAATAATCTGGCAGGTGTAGCTCCGTTTGATGGCATTTCTTACGAATTCTATCTTGATGTTACTCTTTCATTTTATATTATCATGTTTCTATTAAGCTCGTAGATTTATAAAATTGTTTGATATTGCTGATGATACAATTTTTTGGTACGATTAGATTTTAACTGTATTTTCTAAATAACTTTTTTTCTCATAGACCATATCCCATGTAACATTGAAACGCGTTTGAATGTGTTTTCGAAGATTTCAATTGATAGTTGCGTTTAGACGCATCTTAAATAGAAGCGCGTTTTTTTCTAAGTTGTTTGGAGCATCGTTATACAATACAAACTTCAATGGTTCAGGTAATGGATTGACCACATAATGGATTGCCTATGCCAGATGTATCACCATCATATCGTTCCATTAATCCTACTAAATAACTAGCATTGACCAATGCTAATACTTCACCACATGAAGTACCTTCCATAACAAATTGAAAATTTATAAATGATAATTCTGTTTTTGTAAACCATGGACTATCATCTTTTGAATACCAATGAGGTAATTCTTCGGATGAAAATCGACAACGTTCTTCGCTTTCTCGTGAAGTTCGTTGTATAGCATCAACTTGAATTATACGACGACCACTTTCATCTTTAGCAACACGTTTAATAACCATATTATAAAAGATACGCGTATTATTTACTAGTGGTTGTATGACTTCAGAATGAAATAATGATGGAATGGAACAATTTGGTGATACCGAACATTTACCAGCTTATTGTATGCCAAGCAAAGCTAGGTGCACTGAGAAGTTCTGCTGTTAATTGTCCTCCAACCCAATCAGTTGGTTCAAGTAAACATACTCGTTTATCAATTAATTTCGAAGTTGAAAGAAGTGCACCTAATGCTGATGTTGTACCACTAACAATCAATAATTGTACGAATTACTGAAGTAATATAAGAAGGGATTCTAATCAAAACGATTAGAATAGATACCAACATATTGAAACAATACTGTTTTTAATGTAGAGACGAATCTGATAAGATACAATAGTGCACCAACAAACTGAGAAAAAAAACGAAACCGCTTGAAAATTTCTTATTCGTTCTATCTTATCACAGATGCACTCACGTCAGGGTTGAAGAAGAAAAGAACCGTACCTTTTTAACAACCGGTTTCCTTTTTATTTTATCGCATTGGGTATAACACGATGATTATTCCAAGTATTTTGTACTTGTTATTGTTTATCCCGTTTTCTGATGGACTAAATAATGGACTTGGTCTAACACCTCAAATGGGTGAGATAAGAAGATTTCATTGGGAAAGATAAATCAATTTCTTTTTTATTAAAGGATGGAATAGTTGGAATCATTTTGGTTGTAGCATCAATGAGACTATAGTTCGAAAAACGATTGATGCTATTATAGCTACAGGTTTAGCTGCCGCTGGATATCAATATGGTACATTCCATTCTTTTCTTGTATATATTAATCATTAACTTCTATAGTAAATTTGGATGATTGTTGGCAAATTAGTCGAGATGCTCAAGGTACTATTCAAGCAGATCCAACATTGTTTCCAAATGGTATTCCAGCTCTCACTGATTACGCTCATTCGAGAAAACTCAAATTTGGTCTCTATTCAGGTAGATTAAACAATGAGAATTATTAATAATTTTCTTCTTAATATATTAGATCGAGGAAATATGACTTGTCAACGTCGACCTGGTTCACTGCATTATGAAACCAAAGATGCGAATACATATGCTGCTTGGGGTGTAGATTACTTGAAACTTGATAGTTGTAATTTAGATAATACGCCTGCAGAAGTTGAAATTGGAATTATGCGCGATGCATTGAATGCTAGTGGAAGACCAATCTTCTTCTCTATATGTGGTACGCATCAACAGGTTGTTATGTGCTTTATATATATTTTTTCTTTGGAAGGTGGTGCTGGTGGAGATGCATTGGCAACAACTCTTGGAAACAGTTGGCGAACAACAACCGATATTCAAGATTATTGGTCATCCATGATAGCCAATATTGATCGTGTAAGACTATAGATTATGTTCTGTTGATTTTACTGCTTCCTTTCTATTTCTAGAACAATAACGTTGCTGCATTTGCAGGTGTTGGAGGCTGGAACGATCCTGACAGTTGAGCTAAAATTGATATTCTTCTATCAATCTCAATCGTTTTTTTGTGTATTTATAGTGCTTGAAATTGGCAATGGTGGGATGACAGTTGTTGAATATAGAACACATTTCTCTTTATGGGCTATTGCGAAAGCACCACTACTTATTGGATGCGATGTTACGAATATGAGTGCAGCTACTCTTTCAATTCTGACTAATCCAGAAGTAATTGCTGTTAATCAAGATAAATTAGGTATTCAAGGAAAGAAAATTGCTTTTGCAGCATCGTCATCACCAAATGCATCAAAAGAAATTGTTGTCGCTAATCAATCATCAAGTGTCGATCCAAGACGTTACCAATGGACATACAATGATCAAGATGGTAGTATTCGCTCAGTGTACAATGGACGATGTTTATCAATTGATCGTTGCAGTAAAAATCGACTGTCGTATGTTGTATTAGACGAGTGTCAGATTGGCGATCCAACAGCTCAATGCCAAGGAAAAAATCAACAATGGACAATTGATTCATCTGAACTAACAATTGTTTCACGAATGAATGGAAACTGGTAAGAATACACAAGAGAAATGATGATGTAAAAATTTTCATTGATTAAGTTTTGGATTGCTCAGTGGTAATGGTCCAGATTTGGAAACATTTTCATGTTATAATAAAAGCGATCAATGGTGGATTTGGAATGCAACAGATGGATCATTAAGAAATAAAGGCAATCATCTATTTTTAACAGTTAGACCTGAACTCGAAACATGGGCTGGCCCATTATCAGGTGGTTCTCAAGCTGTTGTCTTATTGAATCGAGGTCTAAATAACAACGAACAAATTACTGTAAATTGGAATGATATTGGTTTTCCAATAGATCATCCAGCAACCGTTCGAGATTTATGGGCTCATAAAGATATTGGAATATTTACCGGTAATTTCACATCATCAAACATTGATTCACATGCATCGATAATGCTCAATATTACTCTAACTAAATAGACCGAAAGCAACATTTCAATAAATGAATTTTTTATTACATGAATTGAATAAGCATCTTTGTTTTAGAAGTGATAGTAACTCCTTCGTGTTTCACATTTTAATCCCGTAGGGATTCCGCTGACAAGCTTTTTTCAATGAACCCATCTTTTTCGCCTCCATTGCAAAGTAAAAAATGAGCCAGTTTTTCCATTGAACCTGTTTTTTTCAATCGAATAAAGAACGCGAATGATCAGTCTTTTTTTTCGTTGTCTGTTCTATTTCAATCTCGTCTCTAGAAACATTCAATCCGATGCTTTTTCAATTCAGCCCATTTTTCTACGTTGGCTGGAAAACCTCGATTTTCGCTTTCTATCATCCAAGAATGACATCGCGATGAATACATACACAGCGTAGTCAAGGCACTGTGCTTCTTCGCATCAATGGCGCAGAGATATGCATGCCAATGAACAACACACCATCTGAACGATTCCTTTAGCCAGGATGAAATCTATAGATTATGGTAGCTGTTCTACTACATCGAACTCATATGAACATTGTCTATATTCTTTTCGATATGCCTAATAGTTTTCATTTGTTCTTATGATTATTAATAATAAATAATCAGCTAGATTTTTTGCTATTTGATGATCTACGTAGCTGCAGTGAAATCTTAAGATTATGGTATCTGTCCTCACCCTCAACACCCTCCCTTCTGTTGTCGACAGGTGTGAATGAACTTCTCTCTATCATTGATTGTTTCTCTTCTTTCTTCATTAATTCATTCTGCCTCATTGATCATCTTCTTAATTCTTCGATTTGTTTGTTCTTGGCACACCAATGATCATACATTTGAATCGCTGTGAAGCTACCACCACGAACGCTACCACCACGAAAAAATGCAACCAATCAGAACTCGTCCATACTTTACCCACCAATAGACACATAACCAATCAAATTTCCTTAGTTACCGAACTCAGAGAAGTTCCACGATCAAAAACAGATTTCAAAGCAAGAGAAATAAAACCGACATTAAAAAATAATACCAACGAACACCAAAAATTGTTTCTCAACAAACTTAAAAAAAAAATTTCGCTCAGACTACCGATCTGTATCAGCTTTTTCTATCAGTTCTTCATCATCCGAACATTGCCGGAGAGTTCGTCGAGATCTATTCGATAAAGAATTGAAAACTGTATCATTTACAACCTCTTACAACTCCCGGCAATGTTTCTAAATAAAAAAAAATTGATTTTTCAATGAAAAAATCGGAAAAAAAGATGTACTCACCTGATTCATCAACTTTCTGACGCTCAGCTGAATATTGCCGGAGAGTTGGTCGAGATCAATTCGATAAAGAATTTAAAACTGAATCGTTTACAACCTCTTACAACTCCCGGCAATGTTTCTAAATAAAAAAAAATTGATTTTTCAATGAAAAAATCGGAAAAAAAGATGTACTCACCTGATTCATCAACTCCTTGACGCTCAGCTGAATATTGCCGGAGAGTTGGTCGAGATCTATTCGATAAAGAATTGAAAACTGCATCGTTTACAACCTCTTACAACTCCCGGCAATGTTTCTAAATAAAAAAAAATTGATTTTTCAATGAAAAAATCGGAAAAAAAGATGTACTCACCTGATTCATCAACTCCTTGACGCTCAGCTGAATATTGCCGGAGAGTTGGTCGAGATGTATTCGATAGAGAATTGAAAACTGTATCATTTACAACCTCTTCCAACTCCCGGCAATGTTTCTGAAAAACAAAAAAATTGATTTTTCAATGAAAAAATCGGAAAAAAAGATGTACTCACCTGATTGATCCACTCCGTGACATTCACCTGAATATTGACGGGGAGTTGGTCGAGATGTATTCGATAGAGAATTTAAAACTGTATCATTTATAACCTCTTCCAACTCCCGGCAATGTTTCTAAATGAAAGAAAAAGAATGTTTCAGTCAAAAAATTAAAAAAAACATGGTACTCACCTGATTGATCCGCTCCGTGACATTCACCTGAATATTGCCGGGGAGTTGGTCGAGATCTATTCGATAAAGAATTGAAAACTGTATCATTTACAACCTCTTCCAACTCCCGGCAATGTTTCTGAAAAACAAAAAAATTGATTTTTCAATGAAAAAATCGGAAAAAAAGATGTACTCACCTGATTGATCAACTCCTTGACGCTCAGCTGAATATTGCCGGAGAGTTGGTCGAGATCAATTCGATAGAGAATTGAAAACTGTATCATTTACAACCTCTTCCAATTCCCGGCAATGTTTCTAAAAAATAAAAAAACCATATATGAACCAAAAAATCGAAAAAAAGGATGTATTAACCTGATTGATCAACTCCTTAACGTTCACCTGAATATTGCCGGACATGTAGTTGAGATGTATTCTATAGAGAATTTAAAACTGTATCGTTTACGACCTCCTTCAATTCCCGGTAATGTTTCTAAATGTAGGAAATAAAGTCAATATTAATTGAAAAATCACAAAAAAGTTGGTAGTCAACTGGTTGATCGATCTTTTCTGGCTCATCTGAATATTGTTGGAGATTTCATTTTGATTTGTTGAATAGAGATTGGAAAGACGCATTCATTGTTAATATAGGTGCTGTTGACGAATTCTAGCTGGTCTATGAAGTGAACATTTCAGTATGATAGACGAAATCTCATTTTTTCAAGTATGCTTTGGTATTATGATGATATCTTCCTAGTTGTCGATGGTTTTTGAAAGTATGCTTGTTTGTCATGGAAATTTCTGTGTAGTGCAAACGAAAAAGAGTGTGATGTTGTGATGGTCGTCTTGCCTTTTGTGAGCATATCGTTATTGGATTGTCACTTTCATTGTGTGTCCGCTCTCGTCTATTACATTTTATTCGTGTTGTTCGCTATTGTTCTCTGCTTTTCTCTTCTCTGCTCTTCTCCTTTTATCTCTTCTTCTTTCTTTTATTTAGTGTGAACGCTTTTTCTTTCAGACGTCGTGACTGATAGGTGAAATAAAGAAATTGAAACTTGTGGACTGAAGTGCAGGTGAAATACTGTTAGAATTGTTTTTTGAAAGATTGATACGCGCATCTTTTATTTGAAATGAAAAGATTTTTTTGGAAAATCATGATTATTATGTCCTTTTATTTTTTAACTGTTGTTTTTTTTCGAAATCGTGCGCTTCTGTGGGAGTCTGGTATTCCACTGAGTATCTAAAAGGTAATTGATAGATATGTAAAAGGTTAGATTCAAAGTTTGGATGCTTACTGATGATGAAGAAGATATGGATGATGAGTCGGGTGATGGTGGCTTTGCATAACGTAGCAAGGTTTCGGCAATTTGATAACGATATAGTTGAACTTGATCGGCTTTGATTTCGACAAACTTTTTCTGATTAATATATGCTTCTGTTCGAATTAAAAGATTTATTCCACATGAATGTGCATCTGTTTGTTGCATGTTGTTATATGATCGAAACGAAAATAGTCTCCAGTCTGTGAGGAAATTTATTTCTTTATTCATTTTCAGATAGTATTGAAGAGTTAATATATGGAGTAGTCGGTTCAGGTTTTGAGTACGAGGTATGTCATGTGTAACAAGTGAATCTAATTCCAATATTAGTTTTCTTTTAATATCAATTATTATTATGTACCAATGATGATTCTGATTAATAGGGCAAAGCAATATATCATAATTTAACCAAGATATTGGCAAATGTTTAAGTGTTTTCGAAATGATTTGTCTGATGATATAACTGGGTAGAGCCAAAACGTTTTGTGTTGATGAAATATTTGATGCTGTAATAGATAAATGTGCATCAATGATTAAATCGTTGATATCTCCATTTTTCTCTAATAAAATCTTTATGTCTGTGGAACCAATGGTAATTGAATGAACATTGATGCTTTTTTTATACAATGATAATAAATCCTTGACGGTATCGATAATATGATGTTGTGGTTCGATAGCTGATGGTAGTTCAGTTCGATCGAGGTCAATAGTTTGAAGTGAAAAGTTTGAAGAAGCATCGAATGTTTCATAAATGAAAATTGTCCACTTGGATGCTAAACCTGCATCCTCTGATGATACATTGTTTATTAATTCGAATTGGTTACTTGCTTCATTATATGATGTATAACCGTTCTGACTTTTTCTCAAATATACAATGCTGTCTTCTTCTAGAACAAGCATGACTGTCTGTATATTATACTCGATCGGAGTGTGAGAAACAGTCGGTCTGATTGTTAATCGATTTACATCATCAACCAAAGTTATACATTCATCAACATTGCTGCGAGTTTTTAAGATCAAAAATTGTGGTAAATCATAGATTATTGAATTTGTATAACCCACTTGTTTGCATGACGAGCATGGAATTTCACTTAACATAAAAGCTTGCATAGCGTTTTCAACATGTTTCGCATTGTTTTTCATTTCCCAAATCTCATGCATTCGATCAACAGTCAACGTCTCTAAATAAATTAAATTATATATAAATAAAATGAAGCTTTTCATTTTGGTGAATTATGTTTCAAAGCATTTATCTTTGAAACTCATATTGAATGTCACTTTAAATAATTCTTTTAGAATCTTAATTAGAATATCTGTACTCGGTTCTGTACGACAGAAATATTTAACTCCGATCTTGAATGAACTTTTTTCTGGTCAATGAAAACATGGCTGGTACACATAGCATTAAATTACATCTCGGATGGTATTAGTTTCGTTGTCAAGAAAAAATATTGCAGAGACAAAGTGACTATTATTAATCCAGGTTAAACATACATTGTAGTACGTAGAAAAATATCACCTATACAAATACAACACTCACCTTTATTGCAATGAGAACATTGAAATTGTTTGAGAACGGCAAAATTGAGCAGATTTTTATTTAGTACATTATATTTTGCAAAATAATCAACAGCATCATTGAGTGACAATAACGGTGGTAAGGTTACAGTGCATTGTGTAAAGTTTGTGAATATGTTCCAGAGTGCAGTTGAAAATACATCTTTATTGGATGGCCGAGTGTATAAAGCAAACATCGCTGGTGGGCGATCTTCGCGGGAGCCAAAAATTGTATCTGCTGGAATAATTGAGATTTTGTCATCATCCAATTTATACCATTCATTATTTCGATTAGCTATGGTATAATAGTGTCCTGCATCATCTTCACCGGTAAATACAGTGAAAGACTGCAACGTATATCGACAGTACGATCGAGTAAAAACAACATGATCTGAAGTTATCGGCCATAAGTCAATATGAGGCGATAATTTGTGTTGCTTATTTCCAGTTGTTGTGGTTGCATGAAAACGAACAAAAAGATGTTTTGGCAATTTAGCTATAGATAACGAGACTTCTTGAAGACCATCAAACAAACACATCGAGCATCTTAAATTTTGAGGTGTTGGTCCATACATTTCACATAATATATCGACGAAATTATTATCAACTGATGCAAAGAGTATCAAGAGATAATCCCATGTTTGTGTGCTAATAATCGACGATTTCTTACATGAATTGCAATGCATATTCATGTTAAGGTGAAATGTGAAGTCAATCCCATAATGTTTCAACGCAGGTATTATAGCAGCCTGGAAAAATTCAAAAAGACAATTGTATTTTCGCAATCTGATTTTGACTCCAGCCCATATAAAAAATCCGATGTGCTCCGAAATGAATTTTTGATCTACGATCGTTCTTGCTTCCTCAGTGAGTCTTTTATGTTTTTCTGACAATGAATTTAAATAACTACAAACAAACATAATAATCGAAGATGTTAAGTCACCATCGACATGACCCGTGCGTATTATTGCTTCCACTATATTTCCTGATGATAAAATCATCTGTGTAATGCTATTCAACCAACAGTTGTTAGCTTCGTTTTTGAATTTCAAAAATTGTGGTAGTTGTCCGATGGCTAAAATAGAAATATACATTTTTTTTTTGATTTCATTTCTTTATAACTTGACACACCATTATCTATTTTTTTAGGATACTCGATAATCTACTTTCGACATGAACCTGTCTATGATTTTTCTCTTCAGTTATAGATAGATTACCTAGATTTTTATCATCATTTTGACCTAATAATTGAATATTCATCATCGTAGTGAGATTTAATCGTGGACTTTCTGATGTATATATGCCAACTTTACTAACTGTTGTTTTGACACGTTTCGCCCAACTTTCTCTTGATTTACTTTGCTTCACTGCTGGTAACACGCGATTTTTATTATTCTTCATAAATATGAAATCAGCAAATTGAAATTCAACTGCTTCGACACTTTCGCCCAGTTTAGTTACAACCTCGTCGATTCTTGAATAAATTTTATGGCCTAAAATTGCGTCTTTTAATACTCTCATTCTTGATTCAGAAACGCCAGTTGTTCGACCAACATGACATGAACATGGTGTTCTCGTGGAATTCGATTTATAACCGTATCGATTTGCGAAATTTCCTAGAAGAAGATTACTCCAAATCGGTGCAGTTGGCATATAGAGTTTCAATAAGCGTGTTAAATATGTTGCTGAGAATAATGGATTGCTTGGTAAATTATTCCATTGTGGTTTATCATATATTTCTAATGCTTCTTTTGATTCCTCGAAAATTCTAGTGAATAATTCCTTGAATGACGAGTGTATTTGAAGAACAGCTTCTTCTTCTCCCATTGGTAAATCGTCAGCATTATTTTCATATGTCTACATATAAACATATAAAATGTATTTTAGTAAAAAAATTTACAAAAATCTTATTATAGTAATTTGAGCATTCTATGATAACATTTCTACTGTATTTTTTGCTAAGTCTCTCCTCTTTTGCCGTATCATTTTTTTCTTTTCTCTCTCATCTTCTTGCTCTCCTCTCTCACCTCATTCTTCTCTCTTATCCTCTCTCGCTTTCTTTCTTCTTTTCTTCTTTTCTGCCATCTTTTTTTTTCTTTCAGTTCTCTTTTTCCTCATGATGATTTTTTTCTACGTTACTTGTTCGCTCTTCGAGTTTGTAATATGTCTACGTACTTTGAATGCAT
>Ga0209960_1002101_pt1 | contig 21448 bp, 22 predicted proteins | sample ThiBiot_500_plan_2_FD_183947 | JGI IMG/M metagenome (GOLD analysis project Ga0209960, IMG submission 183947) | Wastewater bioreactor microbial communities from Cape Town, South Africa - Thiocy_expt_500_plan (SPAdes) | ecosystem: Engineered > Bioreactor > Thiocyanate-remediating >...
TTTTTTGTTTTTTTTTTTTTTTATATTTTTTTTTTTTTTTTTTTTTTTTTCTGTTAGATCTCAAAGTTTAAAGTTCAAAAAAAGAAGGGATTTAAAAAGAAAAAGAAAAGAATATCCACCTTATCCTTCTGAAAATAGAATCCAAATCATTCTTCATTGTAATTAACATTTTGATATGTTTTTCAAAATCTTTGTTAATGTCATTAAATCTTTTGGCACTAAAATCATTAAACACTCCAAGATTGTGGTTGATTTTTCTAAAAGTTTGCATTCTATTTTATAAGAAAAAGAATTAATATTGTTTGGGAAAAGATTCAACAAATAAATCAAAAAAAAAAAAATTTTTTTTTACGTATTTTCTTGAGATAAAACTACATCCAATAAATCTGATTCATTAATTAAATTTGAGAGAAGGAAAGCAAATGATTTTGCTGCACCAGCATCTTCACCAAGAGATAATTTTTGCTTGAAGTAATTTTATTGATTTAAAACAAAGAAAAAAAAAAGTATTATAAGAAAAGAAATAAAAAAAATTACTTGTTCATTTTTTTCATCTTGAATCCTCCGTCTCTCTTTTTCTCTTTCATCCCTTTCTTTGATGTCCTCTGCTTGTTTTTGTTCTCTTTGTTTTTCTTCTTTTTCAAGTCTTTCTTGAAGTTCTCTTGCTTCTCTTTCATCACTTTTTTCTTTTCTTTCTTGTTCTAATTTCTGTTTTTCTTGTCTTTCCTTTTCCTCTTTTTCTCTTTCTTCTCGTTCTTTTTCTTCTCTTTTTCTCTCTTGTTCTAATTTCTCTTTTTCTTGTCTTTCTTTTTCTTCTTTTTCCTTTGCTTCCCTTTCCTCTTGTTCACGCTTTTCTCTTTCTTCTCTTTCTTCTCTTTCCCTTTCTTCTTGTTCTAATTTCTCTTTTTCTTGTCTTTCCTTTTCCTCTTTTTCTTTTGCTTCTCTTTCCTCTTGTTCACGTTTTTCTCTTTCTTCTTTTTCTTTTGCTTCTCTCTCTTCTCGTTCTTTTTCCTCTCTTTCCTCTTGTTCACGTTTTTCTCTTTCTTCTTGTTCAAGTTTCTCCCTTTCTTCCTTTTCTTTTTTCTCACTCTCCTCTCTTTCTTTTGCTTCTTGTTCAAGCTTTTCTTTTTCTTCTCTTTCTCTTTCCTCTTGTTCATGTTTCTCTCTTTCCTCTTTTTCTTTTGCTTCTCTTTCTTCTTGTTCACGTTTTTCGCGTTCTTGCTTCTCTCTTTCTTCATGTTCTCTTTCCTCTTTTTCTTTTGCTTCCCTTTCCTCTTGTTCACGTTTTTCTCTTTCTTCTATTTCTTTTGCTTCTTGTTCAAGCTTTTCTCTTTCTTCTATTTCTTTTGCTTCTCTTTCCCTTTCTTCTTGTTCCCGTTTTTCATGTTCTTCTCTCTCTTTTGCTTCCCTTTCTTCTCTTTCACGCTCTTCTCTCTCCTGTATTTCTCTCTCTTCTCGTTCTTTTTCTTCTTTTTCTAATGCTTCTTTTTCTTCTCTTTCTTGTTGTTCACGCTCCTCCTTTAATTTCTTTTCTTCATCTTCTTGAACCTCTTCCTCTTTGTCATCCCCTTCTGAAGGTTCTTCTTTTTGTTCATCCTTTTCTATTGTTTGTTCTTCTTTTTCTTTGACTTCTTCTTCTTCTTGGGTCTCAGTTATTTCTTTTTCATGAGTTCCTTCTTCCTCTTCATGAGAAACACTATCTTCTCCTTCTATTTCACCTTCAATGGTTTCTTCAATGTCTTCTTCAATGATATCTTCTTGGAGATCTGTGTTCTGTTGTTGTTGTTCTTGTGTTGAGATTGAATCGGGACCGGACGCCATGTTTTTCTTCTTTTTCGCCATGTTTATTTTGTTTATTATTTTCTTTTGCACTTTTTTTTTTCCATGACTCATTCTATTCATTCGAATCCGTTTGCTTTTGATCCTTTGACTTCAATTTGGTTCGAACAACTAAACTACTTGGTTATGTTTTGTCATTTGGTTCTAACTTTTGTTTTGTTCGATCGAACGAACAAGATGAAATTGAATTTCGCAAGCTTGCGATATCCAAAATTCTGCAACATTTTGACTCCTGACTCATCATGTATCCCCAAAATAACAAAATCAAAAGAGCCAAGGCTGGGATGAACTGAACAGAGCAAACCCCAATAATTAAAGATTTAATTAAGCTCAAAGAAACTATAAAAATGGTTCAACTTTGTTTTTCTTTTTCCTTTTCCTTTTTTTTTTTTCAATTCAAACAATTAAAATTTTTTTTCACCCTTATTTTTTTTTAAAACCTTTTTAGTTCTTTTTGTAAAAAGTTTTTTGTAAAAACAGTTTTTGTAAACACCCTAAAGTTTACAAAACAAACAAAGAATGACTTTTGAAGTTAAAGTATTGGCTCTAGGCTCAAGCCTCACAAGACTCCCTCAATTATACATTGACTTCTTGATGAGAAAGAAACAAAATGACTCATATTTCGAGTGTAATGGCTATCTGGATGGAAGAACTGAGATTAGAATCGGAAATCAAGTTCATAGTCTTGAAATTATAACGAATATTGGAATGGAAGAGTTTCATGCACTAAATAGTTTAAGTCAATGTGATGGATTCATTTTGATGTACAATACAAGCTCAAGGAAATCTTTTGAAGCTATGAAGTCCTATTATAATCAAATTGTTCTTGGAAAGGATACAAATGAGCTTAACATTTGTGTAATTGCCTTAACATTCGAAAGTTCTAATGATAGCCAAGAAGAATTAAGTATTATCCCAAAATCTGAAGGAGAAGAATTTGCTAAAGCTATTCAAGCCAACTTTTATGAAGGAAATTCATGGAATGAAACTATCTTCTCTGATATTATTAAAAGAGTACCTGCAAAAGTTAATCACAAACAAGCATCAAATCGTTCAAAGGCCTCCCCATTAAAAAGATTATTCCAAATAATTAGAACGAAGTCTCATTAAAAGATAGGAAATAGGAAATAGCCCCAACAATTTTGTTTTATGTTTGTAAATTATGTGATTGTGTAATATTTTGTATCCTCTTAATTAAACTGTAAATTTTGTGTGATAAAAAAAAGTCTTGATCATTTCATTTTGTATTTTTTTTTTTCACTTTTTACTTTCTCAAAGTTTGTCATCATTTTGAAACACCACGCTGCCAAATTATGACCAAAAAGAGATAAAAGAGATCAAGGGAAATGATAAAAGTTTAATTCAAAAGATAAGAAAAAAAAAAAAAAAAAAAAAAAAAAAGAAATCTAAACCAAATTTAAAGAAAAATAGAATTGGAATTCACTCTCAAAGTGCTATAAAAGCTTTTAGAAATCGTTTTCTATTATTCTTTCTCTTCATTTTTAATTCATAATTTTAGATTTCGAGATATTTTTTTTTTAAAGATTCCAAATGCATTGAGCATTGAAAAAAGAGAAAAGAAAAAAAAAAAGGATCAAAATAGAAACCCACGTGGATAATTTAGAAAATGTATAAAAGGACGAACTTTTTTTTTTTTTTTTCACAATTAATTTTTAGTTGGCAAGTTCTCTTCATTCAAACATGTGGCAATCTTATGTTCCTGCTACTGATGTCCCAAAGACTAAACAACCTCGTTTTACTAGTCCTATCTCATTCCTCTCTCAACCTCTCTTCACCCTTCTCACAGCTTTGTTGATGCTCTCTTTGACACCAACTCTCGTGAAAGCCAACTTGATTGATGGATGTGCTGAAAGCTATGATTCAAATCTCGACTATTTCCCGGACAAAATAAACGTCGAGCATGCAAGCTTCAAAGTTGAATATAAAAAAAATTATAAACTTGTGACAAATTTGTGGACTTCAGAACAATATTATCTTTACCAATGTGGAACACCTGCTCCAACAAATAGCTCAATTAAAAGCTTTTCAATTCCAGTTAAAAGGGCCGCACTTGCTTCAACTGTTGATCTCACTTTTATGGAAAGACTTGGATTGAGAACATCAATTGAATATGTCCAAGGTCCACAATATATCTCTTCTCCTTGTCTTAGAGCCTCTGTTACTCAAGGATTAATTCAAGCATTGAGCTCTAATTCAACCATTAAAAAGACTCAACTTTCCTTAATTGATGTCTTCTTTACTGACTCAGTTGACCCATCAGATCTAAATGCTGTCACTCTTTCAACAGCTTATGACCCAGGTACTCTTAACCGTTCTGAATGGATCAAATTCATTTCTTTGTTTTTCAACCTCGAGGCAACCGCTACAAGAGTCATTGATGCCATTGATCTTACTTATGGTTGTACCAAAAACCTTGCTGCCTCCTCAACTCAATTTGCTCCTCTTAAAGTTGCTTGGATTGATTATAAAAACTATCAAGCTAATTTATATGCTATTGATGTTGCTGCTTACAAACTCCAATTTGTTCAAGATGCTGGAGGAATTACAGTTGCACCTGTAAATAATTATGAAACTGCCGATATCACCATTTGGCAAGAAAATTTGAAAGATGTTGATGTCCTCATTGATCAAACCTATCTTGGAACTCTTGAAACCTTTTATACCAACTTCAAACTTAATGCCACTTCAAACTTTAAGTTCATTCAAAACAAACAAATTTACAGATTTGATAAACTTCAAAGTGAACTTGGTGCCCTTGATTGGTTCGAAAGCGCAGTTGCAAACCCTGATGCAGTCCTTCAAGATATCCTTACTTTCACTAAACCTCACCTTAACTTTAACCATGAAAGAATTTGGTTTAGAAATGTTTATATTAATGAGCCTGTTGTTTATGAATCAACCTGCAGTGATGTTACAAGTTCAACAAGTACTCGTGCATCTTCTTGTGAGTTGAAAGTTGATTCAGTTGATCCAACCCCTACATCAGGATTTGTCCCCTTGATGCCAAATCATTATGTTATGATTATCATTTCTTTGATTTTTATTCTCTTCTATTAAAATGTGAAGGGAAAAATTGCAAATCTAAAGAAATAAATCAACAAACAACAACAAAAAAAAAACATTGTTATTTATTATTTCTTATTTATTCTTAATATTATTTTCACTCTACATACAATTAATTTATTTATATATGAACAAAAAAAAAAAAGTAAAGACAAAGACAAACAAACTAAAATTCATCTTCATCTTCTTCATCTTCCTCTATTTCAATTTTTGTTAAACAAACTGGACAAACAGCCTAGAAATTGAAGTGATCGTTCAAAAGGATTGAAAAATAAAATAAAAATAAAAATAAAAATAAAAAATAAAATCAAATAAAACCTTATGAACAAGCCATGAGTCAATACAATCAATATGATAAAAATGAAAACATGGAAGGGTCCTAATCCCATCTAAAAATTGAAATTGTTGTCTACAAACAAGACATTCTCTTCCAGGTACTACATCATTTGTCTCTTCAAAACTTGAAGGCTTATAAACACTTGTTGGTAAAAGGGAAATTTTGGAGTATGAAATTCCTTTTTTTTTTTTTTTGTATATGAATTAATTATTAGATTACATGATTATTATAAAAATTTTGTACCTGCAGATCCATATCTCGTAACAGATGTTGCAACTTCATTGTAATATTCTTGTTGTAATAATCGAGCATAAGCATCATCTGAAGCAAGCTAAAGAGATTATTTGATATTAATTATGATTTATTATTCCAAAGTATTTTCTTCTTTACTTACTTGATTTGCAAGAGAGAAATGTTCTTCTGGACTCATACTTAAATTTTGTTGTTCTTCATTATCTTGTGTTATTTATTTTGAGTCAAATTAATCATTTTTCAGAAAAAAAAAAAAAAAATCATACTGTAAATATTAGATTCTTGAAAATATTCATCTTGAAGTTTTCTTGCTAGTTCTTCATCAGTTAAAAACATATTTTCATGTTCTTTCTGTTCTCCTTCTTCAAAATCTTCATGAGAATCTTCTTCTTCTTCTATCTCTTGTTTTTGGATTTCTTTGGTAACTTTAAATTCTTTGGTATTAGGTTTTGGAATTGTCTTACTCTTCTGTAATTTATTTGTTAAAATTTTGCTTTCATTATTTCTTTACATCTTTTTCTTTAAAAAATACAAAAATAAAAAAATAATAAATAAATAAAAAATAAAAAAATCAAGAATTAACCTTCTCTTCTATATTTTCAATAAAAAATGAAAATGTCACAGAAAAATTTGGAGGAAAAAGTGAATTATTTGCAGCCATATTAATCCAATCACGAGAAATAGTTAATGGACTTAAATCCATAAATGCTATTTTATTATTTTTTTATTTTATTATTATTTTTGTACTTTCCTTATGAAGTTTTTAATATTTGATTCAAAGAAAAGAAGGAAAAAAAAAAAAAAATTCAAATTAACCTGTATTCAAAGGAATTTCAAACATTTTCTCAGGAGCATTATTTTCAATTTTATGATAAAAAGTTATAAGAAAACTTCCTCCAACAGGAATTTCCATTTTCATTTGAAGTTTTGGTTCACTCCAATCTACAATTTTTAATCCTCTCTGAGAAATTAAACCATTTGCAACAACTTCTCCTTTTTGAAAGATCATAAAAAATAAATTGCATTTCTTATTAATTCCAAATTCTGGGATGCCTTGAAGTGTAATTTCAGAAATAATAATTTTTTGACTGATTAAAGTTGAAATTTTTCCACTCTGACATAACCTTTGAAAATCAGAGAAAAATTTAATTTCTGAGGGAAGTAAAGATGTAGAGAGTGAGGAATCAAGTTCATATCTTCGTTTACAAAATTGAGAAACTACTTTAGTAATCTTTTCTACACCCCATTTTTCTGAATTGATTAACGAACAACCAAGAATAATTAACATTTCTTCAAGGGAACAATTAATAACGACAATATTATCTCTAAATTTTTCTGGATCAAAAGCTATTTGATATTAGAGAATTTATTTGAGAAAAGAAATTTACAAAAATGTAAAAATCAAAGAAAAGGAAAAATAATAAGATATAAGATAAAATAAAATAGAATGCAAGTCAAAAAACAAATATATGTTGAAAAAAGTCAAGAAAAAATACCTCTTTTTGGTTGAGTTACTTCTGAAGCTGACATCCATGAAAAAATTGATTGACAAATTGGAATCAATGTTGGTAAAGAAAATGGTTCATAATCAACATCCAAAATCATTAAATCATTATCCACAAACTTTGTTAACAAAGGAGAAATAAAATTAATAACCAAAACTTGATTTCCATACGTCCTCTTTAAATGTTTTGATATCGCAGCAATTTCAGAAGCTGCAGTATTCGAGAATAAATTTGAATGGAACAAAGGAGGTGAAGTTGAGAGATTATTTGCAGGTGGAGAAATTGAAGAAGCAATACATACAAATAGTCTAGGAGTGACATTAATCAAATATTTACTTTGAGGTTTGAGTTTCACAAAAAACTTCTCAATGTCTTCCATTTTCATTTACAAAAATATTTGTTTCCTGAATTCTGAAACTTCTCAATTGAATATCCCAAACAAATAAATGTTCTGATCCTAATGATTCTCTTGGAGCAAAATTCTAATGAGTCTAATAATATTTAAAAAGAATTAGTTATTAGAAATATAAAAAAAATTGAAGAATATAATCATAATAACCTAATTGCTTTCAGTTCCCTCCGCCTTTTCAGTGTTACTATTTTAGTTTCAAGAAATTAATTGGGATACCCAAAAAATGGAACCAATTTAAAAACAATTTTCAAAAAAAAAACAATTGAAAAAGAAATTTTAAAATGAAGAAATAGAATCAAATAACAAATACTATTGAGTGAAATGAGAAGAATTTTTTTTTTGAATGTTTCAGAAGTGGGTATTTATAAATAAATTTGGTTGTTGTTGTGGACTGTTTGGCGATTTCTTTTTGTGGTTTTTTTTCCTGATCACAAAAAAAAAAAATCAAGAATAGGGGATTGGAATGAAGAGAAAAAAAAAAAATGTTTTCCGCCATTTTTTTCTTCCTCACCAAAAATAATTTTTCCTCACCAAAAAAAAGTTTTCCTCACCAAAAAATATAGAAACCCACCTATTTCGATGTAAGCCCTCTCATTATTCATTCAATATCTCTAATCTTTAACCCATGTTTCATTATTATAATTTGACAAGAAAGAGAATTATTGTTTAATTATTGTTTTGATTTTTTGTTTCTTTTTTATTAACTTTCCTTTCTTCTTTCTTTTCTTTTTGGTCAAAATATTAGAATGGAAGAAAAGAGACTCGAAGAACTTGTTGGAAACATCCAAAAGCTTCAAAAAGGTATTATTCTGATTGTTTTTTTAGTTGTCTTCGAAAATATCTTTCAAAATTATTATTGTTATTATTCTTTGAATTTTCTTTTTTGATTAATGTTATTAATATTTCCAAAAAATAAAAAAATAAATATTAGATTATTCAAAGACTCTCAATAATAGACAACAATTAGAAGCACAACTTCAAGAAAACAAGATGGTTCAAGATGTAATATTTTTTTTTGATAAAAAAAAATCAAGAAATCTCATTGATGTGTATTTTATTGGAAAAAAAAAAAATGAATAGGAATTTAAAGTTTTAAAAGAAGATTCAGTTGTATACAAATTAATTGGACCTGTATTGGTAAAACAAGATACATCCGAAGCAGTTCAAAATGTTGATAAAAGAATTGAATTTATTTCTAATGAAATGTACTTTCTTTTTTCATTTTTTTTTTTTTGTTGCTATATGAAAAAAAAAAAACAATTTCAAATTTTAAATTCACTCTAAAACTCAATTTCTTTCTTTTCTTTTGAAAATTAGCAAAAGAGTAGAAGGCTTATTAAAAGATTATGAAAAGAAATTGGAAACTTCACAAACTGATGTAAGGATTTAAATATTTATTTTTTAAAAAAAACAAGGAATCACTTATTTATTTACTCATTTTTATCGAATATAGGCCATCAAATTACAACAAGCACTTCAATTAAAAGCTAGGGGACAATAGATTTTCGAATAATAAAAAGTCATTGAATTCAAATGGTTTTCTCTTTCCTTTTCCAATTTTCGAATTTTTTATTTTCCAATTTTATTTTTCAATAATCAACAACATTCAAACATTCACCATTATCACTTCATTTTTCAATACAAAAGCTTTTTTTTTTCTTCAATGAATTTTATTGTTGGAGTTTCAAAAAAAAATTATGAATTTATTCAACAAAAATTTGATTAAAATTTTCATCCCAAAAAATAAGTATAAGTTTCATTTTCTCAACAATTTCATTTATTTTTTTTATAAAACACCAACTAAAATAAAATTTCAGTGGAAATTAAAATTTTCAGTTCCTCAAATTCCTTTGATTTGTAATCATTTCAATGAACTTTATTTCCCACACACACTTTCAAATTCTTTTCTTTTTCAAAGATTCAAGAATAAGAATCTTAACCCAAAGTCTGAATTGAAAGCTTCTAATCCCGAAGATCATAATATGATATTATACAGGAGAGGATTGATGAATGATTGTTGGATTGACTTCAAGCCAAGATTTTTTTTTTTTGAAGTTTCAAAAAAAGTTTCAAATTGATTAATTCATAAATTACATTCTTCTTCTTATCTTTCATCAAAATTGCTCAAACATTAAATTTTTTCTTTTTAATCAACCTGACTTTCATTTAAAATTTTGTTTCAAAAAGAAAAAAGGTTCCAACACAAGGATGAATTGGCCAATCAGAACAAAGATTAAATAAACTTTACAAAAGAAAAAAAAACACTTACAGACATGGTTCTCCCTCTTCTTATTCCTTCTTATTCTTTATTATAACTACATTACTTCTATTTTACTTACAATCAAACTTTGATTGTAGTTCTTTTTGAGTTTTACAATGTTAGTTTTGTTGGTGTTATGGTTGTTTTTTTGGGAAAAAAACGAGAAAAAAACCCAGAAAATTGGGAAAAAAATGAAGTTTCAAAAGTTTTATATGAAACTTATAAGTTTTATTCTTAGTGTTTAGTATTTGAAAATGAAGAAACATTATGAAGTTTGTTAGATTTGTTTTTGTTTTGTTGTATTTGTTGTTTTTATAATGAGAGATTTTGTGTTTAGTTGGGGGCTACTTGTTGGAAATTTTGAGAAGCTACAAAGCCTCCTATTTTTAAAAGTTTTGAAAGTTTCAAAGTTTGAAATGAAACATTTGAGTTTCAGTTTTATTTGTTTCTTTAGTTTTTACAATTAGATTCTTTATTCTTTTGTTGTAAAGTTTCGTTTTCTTTCTTTCTTTCTTTCTTTACATTTTTTCCTTCATTTTGTTATATATTTTTGCAAGTCAAAGTTTTGTAATGAAACATTTAGTTTAATTTGTGCTTCATTTTCCTTATTTTATCCTTGTCATTACTTTTTTTTTTTAATTTCTTTTTTCGACTTATAATAAAAATCTAATAGGACGATCTTCCGACAAATTCTATAGCTACCCTTAAATCTCAGTTTCAAAATGATTCCTTCAAAACGAATCCAACATCAAAACCATCAAATCAATTCCCAAAATCTAACTTTATTCCCAAAACTCAAAATACAAGTTCAGGACAGGAATCAAAAAATTCTGGAAATACAACGAATGTAAATACAAATATCAATATTAACATCAATATTAATTTTAATCAAAATTCAACTGGAAATGGGAATAGAAATGGAAATAGTAATGGAAATGGAGCTACAAATAAACCCTTTGGCACAAGTTATAATAACAATAATAGTAATAATAATGCAACTAATCAAAATCCATTTCAATCGAAAACAAGTTATGGACAAAAAAGTAAGATTCCTACAGAAGAAAACGATAAGGTTGTTGTTCAACAAGGAAATTATCCAGGATTTAAAAAGGAAATTGAAAGAAAAAATTCAGTAGAGAATGAAAAAAGAGAATTCAATTCAATTACCAAACAAAATTCATTTAAAACTAGTGTACAACCAAGTCCTGAATTACAAAAATTAATTCAAGCAGATTCCTCATCAAATCTTCCTCCCTTGAAAAAAACTGAAATTCAATCTCAACCTCAACCTCAAACACAAACTCAAACTCAATCGCAACCTCAACCATCATGGAAAACAAAAACTCAAAATCAAAATCAACCAAGTTGGCAAAAACCAAAAATTGAATCTCAAACACAAAATTCACAACCTGAAACTCAAAACCTTCCTGCTTGGAAATTAAAAAAGGTAAACCAAAATCAAGAAAATCAAACAGATAATCCAACTTCTACTACTCCTGCATGGAAAGTTCAATCACAACCACCACAATCACAAACATCAATTCAAGAGAAACAAAATGAATCTCAAAGTCAACCTATTCCAGCTTGGAAAATGAAGTCACAAACACCCATAAAAAATAATTTATCACCCTCCCAACCTCAAACACAAACTCAACCATCTTGGAAAACAAAAACTCAAACAGAAACTCAAATTCCAAAACAAAATAACCAAAATTCGGATGACTTTGATACATCTTTTCTAGATACTGCTTTTGCAGAACTTGATGACATTCTCCAAAAAAATCTTGACACAAAGCCACAGAAACAAGTATTAAATCAAAATAATCAAACTCAAACACAAAATGAAATTAAATCCCAATTCCAATCTCCATCTAAAGATTTACCTCAAACTCAAACAAAAATTCCAATTCAATCTCAAAATAAAACTCCAACTCTAATTCAAACCCAAACCCAAACCCAAACTCAAACACCAATTCGAACTCAAAATATTGTGAATAAAAACTCCACTCCAAATATACCTAAACAAGAAAAACCAACATCAATGCCTAAAAATCAAGATCTAGAAAAGAGAGGTATAAATTTTTTTTTCTTTTTTCTTTTTTCTTTTTTCATTTTGCTGAATATTTTTTTAAGATCCAACCTGGAGTACAGTACTCAATGAAATTGATGTAATAACGAATGAACTTTTCTCAACTACCAATAATAATCCAAATTCAACATCTCAACTCAACTCAACTACAAATTCAAATGTTAATAAACCTAATCCAACACAAAATTCAAACACAAACTCAATTGTAACTCCATCAAACTTAGACAAAAAACCAATGGAAGGAACTTCTGATGATGACATTGATAGGTAAAAAGACTTTTATTATTTATTATTTATTTATTATTTATTTTTTCAAAGAATAATAATTTATGAACTGATTTATTTTTCAAAAAAAAAAAAAAAAAAAAAAAATTCAAAAAAGACTACTGGATGAATTGGATTTGAAAGTTGGAAAAAGTTTAGAAAATAAGAGATCAAATTCTTCAACTTCTCTCAATTCAAATCTTTCTCCTACAGATAATCTCCCAGTTCCAAAAAATCCTCCTCCACAAAAAGTTTTTTTTTTTAAAAAAAAAAAAAATCTCTTTCATTTTATTTAACTTACTTACAATTAGATACCCTCTCCACCAGCCGATAGATATAGTACTCTTCTTGAAAATTTACATGCAAATTTACAAGAATTAGGGATTGATGAGTCTGAATTTCCAGAAAACCGTCCAATTAAATTTAAATATGTTAGTGAATCTATCAATCTCGAACAAATGAAACGACTTTCAGCTGCATTTGAAATTAAACCTGATGTAAGAGCTGAAAAATTAGATGTAAAGATAACCTTTGGAAATCTTAATTCCACATTACCAATTGTTAGAGATGCAAATGGTGTTATTATTCTTCAACAAGCAATCCAAAAATGTAGTGGAGTTGGATCTCTTGATAGCTTTCGTTTATATGTTCAAGCTGGAGAAGGTACATTCATTTTTTTTTTTTTTTGAAATAATAATAAAATAATATTAATAGAAAAAATTTTGATCACCGATAAATCAATCCCTTTTGATATTGTTTCTAAAAACGGAGCCGAAAACTGTAAATTAGTATTAGAGAAAAATAGTAACAATCAGGTTTTTTTTTCTTTTTTTTCTTATTCCTCAAATTTCATCAAATTTCATTGAGAATAATAATAATAATAATTTGTTTTATCACAGGGAATGTCATTAGTAATAGCAGTTAGTAAATGTGATGTTTTGGTTGACAATAACACTTTTCAAGTTACAGAAGGAGACATGTTCTATGTTCTTGATAGCACAAGTTCTTTATGGAGAGTCAAGCCAATTTCAAGAGGTGGAAAAGATTTTTTGATGGATAGTCGAAATCTTGAGGTCCTACTTTTTTTCAAAATAAAATGAAATGAAATGAAAAGGAAGAAAATTCCCAATTTAATTCCTAAATTCTATTTCTTTAGATTGATCCTGATGCTTGGAAAAAACTTCAATATATTTATGGACAAAAAGTTTATTTTGATCAGGTAATCTCAATTTTTATTATTCTTTGATTGTAGTTAAGTTAATAAAATAAAATAAATAAAATATCAAAAAAAAAAAAAGGGAGTTCCAATGTCAGGACCAAAATCCTCTAAATTATCTCAACTCAAAGCATTCACTTCAAAACTTCTCAAAATCAAATAAATTTAATTTATCTATTTGTAATATACAATCAATTAAAACAATTTATCATATCTTTTCCTTTTTTTTCCTTTCCCTTTTTCTTCCTTTTTCTTTTAAGTCCAAAATTCTATTTTACAAATGAAACTCCATTAATTTTAATTTGGTATTGTCATTTGGATGATTGATTGCAATCCCAGCACGAATTAATAGTTCCACATCAGTTTTATTAAACTGTTCAATATCCAAATAATCTCCATTTCCATTAAAAGAAATATTCATTAGCTCCTATAATAATAATAATTTTTTTTTTTTTTTTCTGGGTGATAAAGATTAAGTATGATTATTACCTCCAACAATGCTTTTAATGAAACCTCTGATTCTTCTTTCTATTTATTAATTATATTATTTAGATTTTATTTAGATCGTGAATGATTAAGAAGAAAACCTCAGGGTAATAACTCTCAAGAAAATTTAAAAGTTTTTCCATTAATTCTCTATTTCCCTTTGCAATTACTCTTGAATTTTGAGTTCCTTCCAATTGACTTTTTTTTTTTTTTTAATAAATGGGAAACTCTAATCAAATAAAAAAAATAAAAAAAAATTGTACTTTGAATCTATTTGAGCAACTCTTTGGGTCGTCTCATTTAAAATAATTTGTTGTTCTTCCTTCGTTTGTTGTTGCCTTTTTTTATTTTATTTTAAAAAAAAGATTTGGTAGAAATAAGGAGAAAAAAAAACAAAGTAATTTCTTTTGTAGTTTGCTTGATTTCGTCTCTCAAAAATTCGATTAATTCTTGCATTTCTTGAATTTGTTTTTGAATTTGTTTCTCTAACGATACTTGTAACATTATTGGACTCTTTTCTTCAATCGTAATATCCACTTTTTTATATAATTAAAATGAAAATGGTGATTAAAATGTTCTGAAATATAAAAAGTCAAAAAAAAAAAAAAAAACTTGAGTTTTCTTTGTCTTTTAAGAGTTTGATCTCTTTTAAATATTTTTCCTTTGTTGCTCTCAAAATTGATATTTGCTATTAAAAGAAGATTTTAAACTTTTTTGAAAAAATGTTTCAAAGAAAAAAAAAAAATACAATTTGAGAAGGATCAACAGAATGAGCTTGAGTTTTTTCAACACGATGATGTGCCTTAGTATTTTTTAAAAAAAAGTTAAAATATGAATTGAGAATTTTTATTCATATTTTAACTTTTATGAAATTAAAAGATCGAAAAAAACAAAAAGACCTTTGCTAATTCATTCCATAACTTTTCACATCTCATCTTCGTTGATTTGATCTCATCCTCCAATTCAAATTGTATTTGAGGATTAGTTGAAGGGATTTGATACCTTGAGCGACACGAAAAATTTGCAAGTGATTGAGCCTAAATTATTATTCATCATAATATCAATCAATTACAAAATTATACAATCTCAGATCAATATCAACATTATAATTTTTTCAAAAAAATTAAAAATTAAAAAAAAAATAAAAAATTAAAAAATAAAAAAAGATCTATCATTTAACTTTGAAATCATATTGAATCACCAAGAACGATTTGTTTTACTGTATATCATTAATAAAGTAAAGCTAAAAAAAAAAAAACGAACTTTTGCTTTGAGTTGTTCTAATTCCGCCATGTTTTTTTTAAAAAATTTTTACACTGTCATGCTTTTTTTTCTCTGACTCAATTTTTTTTTGTTGCAAAAGTTTCCTCTTTGATGTTCCGTTGGAACATCCAAAACAAGAGGGTTTGGCAACTCTGAAATGCTTTTCACATGAACAACGAAATTAGAATCGTTCAATTTTAAAAAAATAATTATTTTGGACAATTGGGGTTCTTTAGTTCTTTTTCAATTTATTAGCGGACTTTGTGGAAAAATGAAAAAGAAGGAAGATTTCGAGGTTTTTTTTTCCTTCTTTTCTTTTTTTGAAAAACCAAAAATCGCATTTCAAATTATCAAATATGAACCCCGTCTTCTCCTTTTTAAAAAAGTATAAATAAAAGAAATTTGTTTCAAAATTTAAAATTTAAAACAAACAATTTTTAATTTCAAGTTCAATATCAAAGAAAATTCTCTTCAAAAGTTCAATTTTTTTTTTTTTCTCCAAAAGGAATGTTGAAATTCTAAAAGACATTTTTTTTTTTTTTCAAAATTAATTTAGGGAACGATGGTTGTGACAGAGAAACCCGTGTTAGTTACTGGTGCAAATGGATTCATTGCTTCACATATTGTTAAAATTCTGTTCGATTTCATTCATCCATTCATTCATTCTTTAATCCTTTAATTACTTAATGAAAGAAAAAATATCAAATAGTTTAGAAAAAGGATATAAAGTGAAAGGAACAGTAAGGAAAGTTGAAGATAGTAAAGTGAAACATCTTAAAGCCCTTGATCCTTCTGGAGAGAATCTTCAAGTATATTCTTAATTAGTTTTTATTTGTTTAATCAACTAATCAATGATGATGATTTTTTTTTTTTTTTCAAAAACAAAATTGTAGTTATTGGCAGCAAATCTTGTTGATGAAGGAAGCTTCGATGAAGCATGTCAAGGTTGTGAATATGTTATTCATTGTGCATCACCCTATTCATTAAATGTTGCAGATCCTCAAAAAGAATTAGTGGTTCGATTTTATTCTTCTCTTGAGTTTCATTCATTCAAAAGGAGAAGAAAAAAAATTCAACATCTTTATTAGGATCCTGCACTTAAAGGAACATTAACAGTTTTTGATAGTTGTACAAAAGCAGGAACAGTTAAACGTGTTATCCTCACGAGTAGCATGGCTTCTGTAACTGATGAACCAATTGAAGGACATGGTTTTTTTCTTTCTTTTCTTTTTTCTTTTCTTCTGGAGAATTTGCTAATTTCTTATTACAAACAGTTTATACTGAAGCTGATTGGAATACAAAATCTTCTTTATCAAGAAACCCTTATTATTACAGTAAAGTTCTTGCAGAAAAAGCAGCCTGGAAATTCGTTGAAGAATTACCACAAGAAAAAAAATTTGAATTGGTTACCATTAATGTAAGTTTCTAACTTTCCTAACATCATAAAACAAAAATCAAAATCAAAATTTTAATTATTATTAATAATATTTAAGCCATGGATGGTTGTTGGCCCAGCTCTTGGAAATGAATCGGTTAATCAAACAAATCAAGTCCTTGTTGATCTTGTAAGTGGTAAATATCCAGGTAAATTCATTCATTTGACTTTATTTATTTATTTGTTTATTTCTTATAATTCCCTATCATCCATTTTATTTTATTTTATTTATTATATTTCAAGGTCTCTTAAGTCTTGGATGGTCTTTTGTAGATGTTAGAGATGTTGCACTTTCTCATATTTTAGCAATGGAGAATGAAAAAGCAGAAGGTCTTTATTTTCTTTCTTCAACATCAAAAAAAAAGAAAAGAAAAGATATTAAAATAAATCATTGAAATAGGGAGATATATTATTGCAAATGAAGCTTATTGGATGACCAACATTGTTGAACGCCTTTCAAAGATATTCCCTGACTTCAAATATCCTACTCTCAATCTCGCCAACGGATTTGGTAATGGGCTTGTTTATCTCAGCTCTTACTTTAGAGGAAGTGGTGTTGGCGAATATTTAAGAACACATATTGGAGTACTTCCTTCACTTGATAATTCCAAATCTAAAGGAGGTTAATTAATTCTTATTCATTTTTATTTTTGACTTTCGAAACTGATACATTTCTTTATTTCATCCTTCTAGAAAAACTTGGATTAGAATATCGTTCATTAGATGATACTTTCAGAGATACCATTCAAGATTTCATTGATCAAAGTATTCTTTTATTCTTTTCAAAAAAAAAAGTCTGAACATTACATTTAAATTTAAATTTATTTTATTGTATTTTTTTAAATAGAAATCGTTTCACCACCAAAAAAATGTGGATCTACATAATCATGAACATATTTACTATTTTCATTTTTGATATCTGTAATGAAAAAGAAAGAAATAAAATTAAAAAGAATAGAATAAAATAAAATAAAATTTGAATTGCTCAGAGAGAAGATTTTTTTTTCCTTCAAAGTCACCAAATATTGGTACTATTGTCAAAAAAAAGTTGATACATTAGATTTTCATCATTGCAATTCAGAAAAAAAAAAATAAAAATAAAAAGTGATTTGGAAAAATGAAAAAAAAATTGAGAAGGGTTAGTAAAAATTTTTTTTCTTCTAATAATTCAACACAACATAATCACATTTAAGCCTCAGAATAAACTCCAAATTTTTTGACTTCATCTTTATTTTCTGAGTGGCCCGTTAATCTCGCTATTGATAATGAATTTTGTTTTTTTTTAAAAAAAAGAATAGAAAAGAAAAATTTTTTTAAAAAACAAGAAAAAATTACCTGAGCTTGTTTGTAATGCATAACATGCTCCTGCAAATAAACCTAATGAAGTGGCAGTAAATAATGTCACGCCATACATTGGTCCATGAGCTTTGTGTCTTGCTATAATTCGAAGTGTAATTTCATGTTTAAATTTTACATAAACGAAATGATCAAATAATAAAATTTAAAAATTTAAAATTGAAAATTAAATAATGGAAAAAATCTCAAACCTCCAATAATTGCTCCAACAGCAGTTCCAACTAAAGTATATATTGACATTGCCATATAATCTGATTCACTAATATTGTCCACACATTTTGAAAAACTTGGGTTGGGATCAACTACAGGGAACTTTGGAGTCAAGTTGAGGAAGAACATTCTTTTCTATCTATTTAATTATTATTATTAGTTCTATCGAAGAAGAATTAAAAATTCAATTCAATTCAAACAATATTATATTTGATTCATAGAGCAATTTTAAAATTCGAAGTGAATGAGAACAAAGAACAAAAAAAAAAAAGGGAAATGCTGGGCATCTCTTTCCTTCCTCTTTTTCCTTCAAATAATCCAATTTCATCAAACATAAATATTAAATATTAAATAAAATTGATCAGAGAATAAGAAATAAATTCATTATGCTTTGTATCTTCAAGTCTTTTCCACAATAACTACAAAGGATGGATAAGTGAAGATCGATGCAAAAGTTGTCGGCAAAATTTATTTTTTATTTTTTGGACACGATTTTTTCTTCTTTTTCTTTTTTTCATAAGTCGGGAGTGGCGGTTTGAGTTTTTTTCTTTTTTCTTTTGTCAAGATCCCAATAGTATCACTCACTTTTAATAAGAAATAAATCGAAAAATAGATTAACATCACTTCATTATTTTGATTGAAATGATTCATAATATTATTCTTGGTTAATTATTTCGTTTTTATTATTTCATTTTTTCTTGTTTTTTGAACGATTTGGGATTCAAAAAAAAAAAATGTTTGTTTGAGACCCATTTTGATGTTCATTCCATGCTTCTTTTTGACTCTTCTTTAATTTATACTCAAAGTACTTATTTGCTCTTATTACTAATAAAATAAATTTGAATAAAATGCTATGAATTGATAGAATTATTTTTGGTTATTTTTTTCTTTTTTTTGAAATAAAGCAAATAAAATAAAATAAAATTCAAAATTTAGAATAGATTCTTGTTCCCAGTTTTGTGGTTAGAAGGAAACAAAGAAAAAAGAGAAGAGAAAGTAGCCACTTGAAGAAAGAAAAAAGATGAAGCTGACTGCAGATTTAATTAGTCGTTCAGGTCAATTTATTAATGCCTTAAGAGAAAGGGAACTTGATCTTAGAGGTAATTTCCATTTTCTCTCGACTTTTTCTCCTTTTTTCCTTTGGATTTACGAAGCATTAGAAAGAAAACCAATCAAACATTTCTTCTTTTTTTTGTAAAAAGGAAATAAAATTGCTATGATTGAAAATTTGGGAGCAGCAAAGGTGAAGATTTCTTTATTATATTATTATATTGATTTCCAAACTTTGAAAGGATTGTTTTATTTAATGGACAATAATGATAATTTTTGGATTAAGAATAAGGAATATTAATATTTTTCAAAAAAAAAAAAACAAACCAACAAACTAGGATCAATTTGATACAATAGATCTTTCTGATAATGAAATTAGAAAACTTGATAATTTTCCAAGAGTTGAAAGACTTCGAACACTTTTTGTAAGCAATAACCGAATTAATAGAATTGGTCAAGGACTTGAAAAATCTCTTTTAAATTTAACAACTCTGATCCTTGCTAATAATCACTTTACTGAACTCGCAGAAATAACTCCTCTTGCTTCAGTTAAAACATTGAGAAGTTTAAGTTTAATGGAAAATCAAATTGTAAGAGGAACACATTATCGTCTCTTTATTATTCATACTTTACCTCAACTCAAACTTTTGGATTATAGAAAAATAACAAAAAAGGTTTGTTTTTTTTTTTTTCATTTTTTTCATTTTGTTTTTCATTTTTTTCTAATTTACTCTGTAAAATCATAATTTTCAACTTATACAATTGAAATTGGTGGTAAGAATAATTAAGAATGAGAGCAATAATATATAATAAAATTAAAAATTAAAAATTAATAATAAAAATTAAATCATCAGGAAAGAGAAGATGCCAAAAAATTGTTTTCTGGAAAGAAAGGGAAAGACCTTGAAACTTCATTATCTAAACTTTCTAAAACTATTGAAGAGGATGAGGAAGCCCAAGCAAAACCTGTTCCAAATAGTCAAACAAGCGAGGATGTTCATAGAATTAAAGTAAGATCTTTTTTTTTATTTTGAAGTGAAAAAGAAAGAAAATAAAATAAATTTAAATATAATTAAATTCAATAGGAAGCTATTAAAAATGCAAAAACACTTGAAGAAATGACCTATCTTGAAAATATTCTCAAAAGTGGAGGAAAATTACCCCCACTTGGAGGAAAATCAAGAGGAATCGAAGAAGTAGAAGAGGATGAATAGAGAGATTCTTGCAAAGTCAAGAATAACAAAAGTCTTATTTTTTCTTTTTTTTCAAAAAAATGTATCGTTTTATCTATCTCAAAGTTATATAACTTAAACAATAATAAAATAAAATTCAAAAAACAAAGATTTTTAATTCATAAATTTTCTGATTTGAAAGATTTCTTATTTTTCTTTCTTCAAACTCAACATGTTGATCGACCTGCTTTTTCTCTTTTCGCACTTCACAGGACACTTTCTCAATAATAAAGTAACTATTTTAACTTTTATTCCCTTCTACCCTTGAGTTTATCCGCCGCATTCTTTTTTTTATTCTTTTCCTAATTCGGTGCATTTTTTTTTTCCACTTTTTTTTTTCTCCCTTTCGATTTTTTTTTTTTTTTTTTTTTTTTTTTTTTTTTTTCTTTTTTTTTTTTTTTTTTTTTTTTTTTTCTTTTTTTTTTTTCATTTCAATTTTCTTCAACTTCCTCGATGTCTCCTCCCTCGTATAAAAGGTTTCAACAATATAACAATATTTCTTCACTCTTAATGTTCATATTCAGTTTGTTTATACATGGTTTAGTTTAATATTTAATATTTAATATTTAATATTTAATATTATTTTTCTTATATTTGTTTTTATTTGTTTTATTTTTTATTTTTTTTGCTGAAAGTTTCGTTGGGGGTGAACTAGAAAGACTACTATGAAATTCCCTGTGAGGTTTTTCTATTCTAGTGTCTTTTTAATTCTTGAAAGTAAGCTATGTTTTATAGCTTACTTTCTTATAATTTCAGCATTTTATTTCATTTTTTTTTTTTTTTTTTTTTTTTTTTTTTTTTTTTTTTTTTTTTTTTTTTTTTTTTTTTTTTTGTATTAGAGATTAGAAGCATATTAAAAAGATTACTATGAAATTCCTTGTGAAGTTTTTCTATTCAAGTATCTTTTTAATTGAAAGAAAGCTATGTTTTATAGTTTACTTTCATTTATTTATTATTATTTTTGAAAAGATAAATGAAATTCATTGTGAGGTTTCTATTCAAATACCTTTTATTATTTCTCTCCCTCTTTGTATTTATTTATTTATTGATTTTATTTATTTTTTTGCTGAAAGTTTCGTTGAGGATGTATTAAAAAAGACGACTATGAAATTCCTTGTGAGGTTTTTCTATTCAAGTCTCTTGAAAGAAAGCTTGTTT
>Ga0209960_1002102_pt1 | contig 21448 bp, 20 predicted proteins | sample ThiBiot_500_plan_2_FD_183947 | JGI IMG/M metagenome (GOLD analysis project Ga0209960, IMG submission 183947) | Wastewater bioreactor microbial communities from Cape Town, South Africa - Thiocy_expt_500_plan (SPAdes) | ecosystem: Engineered > Bioreactor > Thiocyanate-remediating >...
GACTCTATATACCTGCGGTAAAACTTGTAAAAATTCTGATAACATATACCCTTCGCCTCAAAAAAACTCCGAGCCGTCTTATATTCCTCGTCTTCTCTACGCTTTACCCTCTCATACCTCTCAACATGTCCTATCATGTACCTAATCGTATTGCTCTCTAATGTCTTGTATGATGACCTTATAACTGACATCTCTTTCCTCTAAAGTTATATTAAAAAATTCCTTCCTTATTATAACCCTTTCAGACATCCTTATTGTCAACCCTTTTCCGTCAATATTCCGTCACCGATACTTTGAACTTCTACAGCAATGACTGTGGGGCTTGGTGGCACATATTCATTCCGAGAGGTATAAAATACCTCGTGAGAATCTAGAAAAATAAAAGTGTATTACCCAACAACTTTTCGTATTTCTTCTTCAGTGATTCCTAAAGCTTTTATAATTCCTAAGCTCTTAGTTATCATTTCCTCGAATTCATCATTTGCTGCTGAGTCTATGGTAATGCCACCACCAACCTGAAATTCAAAATTACCTTCATTGATAAGCAGTGTCCTTATGGCTACTGAAAACTCAAAACTTTTATCTGGTGCAAAATATCCAATGATACCTGAATATATGCCGCGTGGTATCATTTCAATGTCCTTTAAAATTGAAATTGCGGCAAGTTTTGGCGCACCAGTCATTGATCCTGGAGGGAAAGAGCAGCTAAGTAATTTAAATCTATCGTCGCTTGCAAGTTTGCCTATTATAGTCGATGACATATGGTGGAGATGGGAATACGTAGATATTTCAAAAAGTTTAGGAACTAATACACTTCCTGCGTCGCATACGCGGTTAAAGTCGTTACGCATGAGGTCGGTAATCATTAAATTTTCAGCGCGATTCTTTTCGCAACCAGCAAGTATTTCTTTGATTCTATCATCTTCTGAGGGGTCATTGCTTCTTCTTGCTGTCCCTTTTATCGGGCGAGTTTCGCAGTTGCCATCTTTATCCATTTTGACAAACTGTTCGGGGCTGGATGATATAACATATTTATCATCAAATTTTATATAACATGAATATACACTAGGGCTTGCAGTAAGTAATTTTTTATATAAATCAAATGCGTTTAAGCTGTCAAACCTTCCGTAAAATTTATTGGTAAAGTTAGCTTGATATACTTCGCCATCGATAATATTATTCCTTATGATATCTACGCATTTGAGATACTCGTCTTTTTTAAAATGCGAAAATATTCGGAATATTTTTGAGTTTTTTGGAGGCTCAATATCAACTTTTAATCTTTTAATAAAGTTATTATAATGCTCTTCATCACTAGCATTAAGTTCAATTGTTTTAGTTTCATGATCGAAGATTAAAACAACATGAAAACTATAGAAAATGGTATTAAAATTGGTTTCAGGGAATTCGTATTCTATAAAGCCAAAATAATAATCTTGCTCTAATTTATTAAGGTCTTCAAAGCTATCAGGGATTAAAAACTTATTTGGATAAACAGCTAACAATGATTTATTACCTGAAAAATTAGTTTTTAAACCAGAATGCAAAAAAGCCATGCATTTTTTATCAGCAAACTTAGCTGCTATTTCAACAGGATCTTGCCACTCTAGTTGTTTTTTGTAATTCATGTGCTATATATTTGAGTGTTCTATTTAATTATAACAGTTGTTAAAAAATTTAAAAATAATATTTTGGGAAAATTTTGAAAAAAGAAATAATCTTAGCTCTTGGTACAAACTTAGGAAATCGGGAAGATAATATTGATAATGCCTTAAATCTGCTTAAGGAGAATATTGATATTTATGGAGTATCAAAAAATTACTATAATAATGCAATGGTTCCTGAAGGTGCGCCAAAAGAATGGGATATAGAATTTTTAAATATAGCAATTGTTGGAAGTACAGAGCTTTCTGCTGAAGGTTTACTTGATTTTGTGCTTGCAACTGAAGTTAGAATGGGAAGAGGGGATCATGAAAAATGGTCACCAAGAATTATAGATATTGATATTATTATTTATAATAATGAAGTATATAATTTGCCACATTTGAAAGTGCCGCACCCACATTATAAAGAGCGTGATTTTGTAATGATTCCACTTAATGATATAAGGTTGTTATGCAAATCTTTGGAATTTTAAACATAAGTCCCGATTCATTTTCAGATAATAATGCTGGTGATAAAATATTGTTGCAGGTGCAAAAGCTTATCGATGACGGGGCGGATATCATTGATGTTGGCGCTGAGTCTACTAACCCCAATTCAAAACCTATTGATAGTAATGAAGAAATAGAGCGTTTAAAACCTTATTTATCTGACATTATTAATATGGCGCATATACATGGTAAAATGGTAAGCCTTGATACTTATAAAGCAAAGACAGCAGATTATGGTATACATTGTGGTGTTGATATTATCAATGATGTTGGCTGTTTTATGGATCCAAATATGCTTAATGTAGTAGGAAGTTCTAACACTTTATATGTTTTTATGCATAATTTAGGAATACCTTCTGACAAAAATATAACAGTTCCGGAAGATGCTGATATTATTAAGGTTCTGATAGATTTTTATAATATGAAAGTAGAGCAGGTTGTAAAATATATACCTAAAGAAAGGCTAATTTTTGACCCAGGTATAGGGTTTGGTAAAACTAAACAACAAGATCTTCAGATTATTAATGAGGCTGTAAAACTGAAGCAAAATATTGATATTCCTGTTTTGTACGGTCATTCGCGAAAGTCTTTTATGACTTTATTTACAGATAAACCTGCAAAAGAAAGAGACACTGAGACGCACGAGATTACAATGCGCCTCAAACAGGCAGGTGTTGATTTTGTTAGACTGCATTCTATTTTAAAGATGTAGTAGATATTGATGATATGCTAAAATTTGGTTTTCTGGTATGCGTTGCATTATAGATGATATTATTGAGCATAATTGAATCTTCCTTAAAGCTACCAGTTCTTAATATTCTTTTATTATTTATTGCACTAGTTTTTAAAGAGTTTTCTATTTCACCCATAACATCAGATGGCATGATGCATGATTTACCAGCAACTACACGCCAGTTTTCGCCATAGCCTATAGATTCACGGCATTTAGCTGTGTGGTACATACTTTTTAGGGTTTTTACTTCACTTGTTTTTGATATTATTTTGTTATTATACTTACTAATATATGACCTAATCACTTGATAAGCCCGAAATTTTGGATTTTTACTATTGATAATTTTTAAAAATTCTGGATTTTCAGTAACGCATTTTTTCACATTCACACCAAAAAATACTAATAGGCTGAACATTTTAAGATTATTATTATTTAAAGCATAATCCAGCGGTGTAGCACCGTCTTTATCTTTTATATCAAGTTTTATATTTCTGCTATTAAGTAACATGAAAGCAGAATCTGGGCATATATTGAATACGGCATAATGTAATGGTGTCATTCCAAGGTCGCATGATTCATTTTTATTTGCTTTTTTTGCAAGTAAATACTTAAAGTTTTTAGGATTATTTACCGACTTATGCAGAACGGTTTGACCACTGGTAGGGTCTTTAAAATTAATATCAGCACCGCACTCAATTAATAATCTTAAAACCTTCCTGCTTCCGTATATGCTGCATTCTAAGAGCGCTTCATTTAAATCATCCTGATCAAACGTAATAGATTTATCCTGAAGAAGGGTTACTAAAGTTGATTTATCATGACCTAATGCGTAATTATAAAGTATTTTCATATGTTTTTTTGTTTCAAATTAATTAACGATATATTAATAAAATTTAAACAAAAAGTAAATAAATATTTTTGCAATTGATAAGATATTTAATATTTGGGAATGATTCCATCAAAGACTTTAGTTGCTGAGCCTTCTGTATTAATTATAGAATTCTCGTAATTTACAATGAGATCTCCCCCCATCATTGAAACTTTCACTGATTTTTCAGCTTCCATATATTTTATAGCGCAAACAGCTGTTGCAGCTGCTCCCGTTCCGCAGGCAAGGGTTAGACCTGTTCCTCTTTCGTAAGTTTTAAGGTTTATATGAGATTTCGATACAATTTCAGCAAAATTTACATTAACTTTTTCTGGGAAATATTCATGAGATTCAATGATTTTTCCATAATGAAGAATGTTGATTTTATTTATATTATCTACAAAAAAAACTATATGAGGATTTCCAACATTCACAAAATAACCCTTAGGAAGGTTTGGAAAATCATAGAACTCGATAGATTCTATAAAGTTTTTAGATAGCGGAATCTGATCATAATTAAATTTAGGCGCTGGTAACTGTGATTTTACCATGTCTCCCTCTAAAACTTCTGTATTTATAATGTCACCAAGAAGAGACTCTATTTGCCATGTTTTTTGATTATGCTTTTCAGATAAGTATAGTGCAATACACCTTGTAGCATTGCCACATGCATTAGAAATACTACCGTCGTTGTTATATATACCCATTTTAACTTTATGATTAGGAATTGACTTTATAGTAACCAACTGGTCAGCGCCAATGCCATATTTTCGGTCGCAAAGAAACTGTACAAATGATGTTGTAAACTCTATTTCAGGGTTATTATCAAGGTCTAGTAGTACGAAATCATTGCCTAGACCATGCATTTTAGAAAAAGTAATCATAGTAAATCTATATATATAATTTATGCGACTTGAGGAGAGTTTAACAAAAACCAATTTAAACTCAAGTTTTAATACCAGGTTATTACGGTCAGCTAAAATTTGCAGATAAGTAAAAATAAAACTTTTAGTGCAAAGTAATGTTAACTAATTCTAGTGGTGTGTTAATAAGTTGAATTTTTTATCAACCCATGCGTTAAATTAAGTTGAGGTTAAAAAATTAACTATTTATACTTATTAAGTGCATATTAAGAAGTTAAAATTAAAATACTGAGCTTAAAAATGAGTGATGAAAAAAATAGTAATCAGGATACATCAGCTAGTAATGAAGCTCAAAATAAGAATAAAATTACAAGTTACTGGGTAACATTAATATCAGTATTGCTATCATTACTGGTTCTTACTGGAACGTATTATCTTCAAAAAGCTTCTTATTACAAAAGCCTGGAAAACAGTATTAACAGGTTTGAATCATTAACACGTGAAAGTGAAAAAAATATGCTTTATCGCCAGAATTCATATGAGCAGGCATTGGCTGGAGGGGTGGGTTTATTTGCTGCCAGTGATTACGTGTCAAGGGGTGACTGGAAAGACTACAGTAACGCTATTAATGTTAAAGAAAATTTTCCAGGTATTTTTGGTATTGGCTATATAGAGCGTGTCGAGCATAAAAACCTGAATAATTTTGTCAAGTTCATGAAGGAAAAAGAAGGTTTTAAAGATTATAAAATATACCCCACTATAGATACCCCAACATTAAATATTGTGAAATTTATTGAGCCATATGAATTTAATGCCAAGGTTCTTGGTATTAATATTATGTTTGAACAAAATAGGGTAGAAGCTGCAAAACTAGCTATTGAAAGTGGGAAAGCAACTATTACTAACCGCATTATGCTATTTCAGGATAAAAATAAAAAACCTGGTTTTATGCTGTTTCTGCCAATATATGAAAAAGGAAAGCCTATTAATACAGTTGATGAAAGAGTAAAGTTTTTTAAAGGATTCGTATATGCTCCGTTTGTAGGGGAAAACTTTTTGTACGACCTGGCTAATTTACAGGGTATATATTATGATATAGCAATATATGATGGTAAAGAAGAAAATGATGAAGCCTTGATATATTCATCTCATAGTAAGCCAAAATCTATATTGTCAAAATTTTCAGTCAAAAGAGTGGTTAGCATTAAGCAGCGTGAGTGGACCATAGTTTGGAAAAGTACGCCAAAGTTTGAATACTTCATCGATACAAAAGAACCTCAGTTAATTATAATAATAGGGGTTTTGTGTAGTATAGCAATATTCCTGTTTTCTTTTAACATTTTGGCGCGGGCTAATAAGACTCAGCAGATGTTTGATGAAAAAACCAGGTCTCTTCAGAATGTAACCGAAAGAACGCAGGCAATTTTAGGAACAGTAGTTGATGGTATTATAACAATCGATATGCAGGGTTACATAGAAAGCTTTAATGCGTCAGCTGAAAGAATTTTTGGTTATGTTGCCTCAGAGGTAATTGGTAAGAAAATTAATTTACTTATGCCTGAGCCGTATCAATCTGAGCATGATTTTTACTTAAGAAACTATCTAACAACAGGTAAGGCAAAAGTTATTGGAATTGGTCGTGAGGTTATTGCTAAAAGAAAAGATGCTACAACTTTCCCTATCGAGCTTGGTGTTAGTGTATTCGAAATTAATGGCGAAAAAATGTTTGTCGGAAGCGTTAGGGATATTTCAGAAAGAAAAATAGCAGACGATAGAATAAAAGAATCAGTGAGACAAACACAGGCAATATTAGGTACTGTGGTTGATGGTATTATAACCATTGATATGAAAGGTATTATTCAAAGTTTTAACCCATCAGCAGAAAAGATTTTTGGATATGATAGCAAAGAGGTAATTGGAAGAAAAATTAATTTGCTTATGCCTGATCCATATCAATCTGAACATGATAATTATCTGCAAAATTACTTAACAACAGGTAAGGCAAAAGTTATTGGAATAGGGCGTGAAGTTGTTGCTAAGCGTAAGGATGGTACAACATTTCCTATAGAACTTGGGATAAGTATGTTTGTAGTAAATGGTGATAAGATGTTTGTTGGCAGTGTTAGAGATATTTCAGAGCGTAAACATGCAGAGGATACGCTTACAAAATTTGCTCAAAATATGGAATTTAAAAATATTGAGCTTCAAGTTGCTAAATCTCAGTCTGAAGCTGCAAACAGAATGAAGTCTGAGTTTTTAGCAACTATGAGTCATGAAATCAGAACTCCAATGAATGGAATTATAGGAATGACTGAATTGTTATTAGATACTCAGCTTACAACTCAGCAATATAATTATGCTAAAACCGTTATGAGTTCATCTGAAGCGTTGCTCACAATAATTAATGATATTCTTGATTTCTCGAAAATTGAATCAGGCAAGCTTGAGTTAGAAAATATATCATTCAACCTTCATGAAATTGTTAATGAAGTTTCAGACCTGATGTCAGTTAAATCAAGGGAAAAGAATATTGAACTTATAGTACATGTTAAAACTGAGCCTTTGGATTTTGTCGGTGACCCTACCCGTATAAGGCAAATTATTAATAACCTGATAAGTAACGCAATTAAATTTACTGAACAAGGCTATGTTTTAGTGAAGGTTGAAGAAATTAAGAGTGGCGTAAATCTTGCTTCTGACAAAAAAACTATTAGAATTTCGGTTAAAGACTCGGGTATAGGTATTCCTAAAGATGTTCAGAAAAAACTATTTCAAAAATTTAGTCAGGCGGATTCTTCCACAAGCAGAAAATATGGTGGTACGGGCTTAGGTTTAGCTATTTGTAAGCAATTATCCGAAATGATGGGTGGGGAAATTGGCGTAGAAAGCGAAATGGGTGCAGGTTCCACTTTTTGGGTAAACCTAAACTTAACTGCATGTAATGGTGGGCTTGAAATACCTGAAAAAAAATCTATTGTAACCAACAACTTGCAAAGCGTTAGAGTTTTAATTGTTGATGATTTAATTGTAAACGCCACAATTGTATCGGAGCAATTGGAAAAATATGGCATGAGATGTTATTCGTGTGCAGATAGCACTAAGGCAATGGATATGCTAATAATGATGAAAGAGCAGGGAAGCCCTATTCAAATTGTAATGCTGGATTATATCATGCCAAATCTTGATGGCGCTGAGCTTGCAAAGCAAATTAAAGCTGTGAACTCACCAGTAAAAGATGTTGCTTTAATCATGCTGACCTATGCAGAAAATGAAGATTTAGTAACAATGCTAGCTTCAATCGGTGTATCGGCATATATATTTAAGCCAATTAAAACTCAATATTTAATTGAAACAGTCAGTAAGGTTTGGGAATCTGTACAGACTGACTATAAAGGTTGAATTTCTGTTTATGATCCGAACATTATAGTAAATTAGGTTTAATTTGATATGCGTCATTTCCTCACTCATGTAGGCATATCTACATTTCGTTCGTTATTCCTGTGTCAAATTGAACCTAATTTACTATAACTTTTATAAGCAAATGATGATAGCTTTCAAGTTACGGTTTCAAATATTGAAAAATATTAAGGGGTATAAAGCCCCTTAATATTTTGTATAGTTATACTACTGAAATATCAGGTGCATCAATAGCTTTCATACCAACAACATGATAGCCTGAATCTACGTGAAGGTTTTCACCTGTTGTTCCTAATCCTAAACCACTTAATAAATACAGTGCTGCCCCGCCAACTTCAGAGATTTTTGTATTACGTTTAAGCGGTGAGTTATATTCATTCCACTTTAAAATATACCTAAAATCACCAATTCCAGATGCAGCAAGTGTTTTAATGGGACCTGCAGAAATAGAGTTTACACGAATATTATATCTACCTAAATCCATAGCTAAGTATTTAACACTTGTCTCGAGTGCAGATTTAGCAACACCCATAACATTATAGTTTGGCATAACTTTTTCAGCGCCGTAATATGTAAGAGTTACAAGACTACCACCATCTGTCATAAGGCGTTTTGCATGCCTTGCTGCTAAGGTAAATGAGTAAACAGATATGTTCATAGTAAGTAAGAAATTATCAAGCGATGTATCAACGTATTCACCCTTAAGTTCTTCTTTATTAGAATATCCAATAGCATGTACTAAAAAGTCAATTTTACCCCATTTCTGCTCAATTTCATTAAATGCAGCCTCAACAGATGCTTCGTCAGATACATCGCACTGAATCATCAAAGGATTGTTGCCAAGTTCAGCAGCTAATTTTTCAACTCTCTTAAGTAAAGCCTCACCCTGATAAGTAAAAGCAATTTCAGCACCCTGCGCATGTAAAGACTGAGCAATACCCCAAGCAATAGACTTATCATTAGCCACGCCCATAATAACGCCCCTTTTACCAGCCATCAACTCACCCTTAGGATAATACTCTTCATTCATAGAATCCATAATAAACACCATATAAAAATTCATAATAATATGATGTAAAATAGCAATTATTTCCAAATAATCAAGAATATACCTTCGATAAATCAAAAATTGGTTCGTCATTTCCTTACTCATGTACCTTATTAGTACATTTCGTTCGTCATTCCTGCCACTTTTGGATTTATCTTTGGTCTATGGTAGTTACGGGGTGGTGAAAGTTGGTTCGTCATTTTCTTGTGCATAGTACTTATTAGTAAATTTCGTTCGTCATTCCTGCCACTTTTGGATTTATCTTTGGTCTATGGTAGTTACGGGGTGGTGAAAGTTGGTTCGTCATTTTCTTGCGCATAGTACTTATTAGTACATTTCATTCGTCATTCCTGCCACTTTTAGATTATAGTCCCTAAGGTTTTCTAGTGTTTTCGCCTCTTTCAGATCTGTTTGGAGATATGTTTGGGGTGGAGTTTTGTTTCTGCTTTAATTGATTGAGCGCATCTATATGATCACGGGAAAGGGTGGGGCTAGGTTTTTCCCCTAAATCTGGCTGATGTGTAGGATTGTTTGATTTGCTGCCTGCAACTGCCGCTGTAACTGTTATTGATACGGCCGCGGATACAGCTCCGATGATTGCCTGGGTTGCAACTGTAAATGCTGCAAATCCAGTAAAATAAATGCCAGCAGCAATAATTGCAGCACATGTAATAAATATAGCTGCTGCAAATAATATTGTACCCAGCACACCAAAACCAGATGATTTACCTTGATTTGCTGAAGGCTTTTGTATTTGAGGTTTAGGTGGGGCTACTGTACTTACTGGTTTTAATTGTGGTTCAGAAAAGCGGTTTGAAGTATTGATGTTGTTGTTTAAATTAGGAAAATGCTGCTTTAATTGCTCTGGTAATATTTCAGAAGCTGATCTGTTAGTATTCTCATCAGGCTGCGCTAAAGGTGCTGGAGGGGCTTCTTGTACGTCGTTTAGCGGTGGTGCAGATGGAACTATACTTGATGCCATATCTTCAGGTACAATAATAATATCCTCTAGTTCTGGTGCTGACGGTGCAGGAGCAGGAGCTGGCTGCACAACATTATTTACAGGTGCCTGCGCATTTTGCTGAAGTTGTAATGTAAACTGATACTGTTTTGTAGATACATCAAGCATGTATTTTCTGATATCGAAATAGCTACCATCTTTAAAAGCTGCATTATTTGCTTCTAAGGTAGATTTTGAAAGATCAGCAACCTGAGCTGCCTGAAGTCTATTTTCTTCATCTAGAATATTTTGATGATGCTGTATTAGAGCAAGGTCAGATAAATAATCGCCTGGATTATCACGCAGATAAGTTTCTTTAACATTTTGGACTATGCTTTGTAATTGTATGAGTCTTTGCGGAATAATAAATTGATTTATATCAATATCATGTTCAAGGTTATTTTGTATTCCCATTACAGGATTATGATACATTAACCCAATCAGCTCATTTGGTGTAATTTCGTAGCTTTCTAAAAGCTTAAAATAAATTCTGGAATATAATAACTGGATACTTTTTTCAGTATAGTATACCAAATCAGGATCTTTAATGCTGATATCTCTTGCAATTAATATTGCGTTTATAGTGCTTACAGCGCCACAAACTTTATTTTCACCCTGACCAAGTTTGTTGGGGCTATAGATTATAAATAAATCATCACCACTTCGTTCAACTCCACCAGAAGCTAAATGTGCCTTTTTGCATATTTCTTTAACAGTATCTATGTGTTCTGGCACAAGATTCTCGGTAATAAGAGAATTTAAATATGAAATGATATATTCATTACCAACTTTTTTTACTACAATACTAAACCAGTGTTCTCCAGGTCTGTTGCTATTATTAAATATAAAAATATTATTTTGACCTGAGTTTATGTTATTAAATATGTCATTATAATCATGTAAGTTGTTTACATCTATACTTGAGTACTGATCTTTAACATCTTGAAAGTAAGTTGGCGTAAATTTGAAAGGGTCAACAATAGGATAGAAAACTGAGTTAAAAACCTTAAGATCGCCTGTTTGATAAATATTATGAAGAGCTTTGCTGATGTCTTCAGCATTGATTAAATATCCTGGTCTTAGAATTGGATTATTTGAGTTTAACATGATTTATAAACCCTTGGAATTGCTTTGGATATTCTTTGGTTTTGAATCTTTTTTTAATCCTTCTTGTAGCATAGATTCAATTGGTTTGTGATGTAGGCTTGTTAATGCTTTTTGCTGAGCAAGCTGTTCAAGAGCTTCTGTAATTCTTGAACTTGAAGGATGTTCATTTTTTATTTGATTATCAATACACTCTCTATATAATTTCTCAACTATAGGCGCAAAAATATTTGGATCATTGACTCCAACTTCTTCAAATAAAGCAACTGTATTTTTTATTGTTTTATGAAATGGGTTATGGTCACTAAACATTGAATTTGTATTAGGATAATTGAATACTTTATGTAAAGCTATTTCATCTGCTGCAGCATATGCCGTATTTGAAATATTAGTTTTATGACCTGCCCAACTTAAAAAAGAGGTCATAATCATGTGGCAGCTAATAATGCTATATTTTGCTGGTAGCATGCTTTGAAAATGCTTTTGATTTTGTTTTATTCCATCACTAAGTTTCTTTATTTGATCCTTACTTAACATAATACTACCTTTGTTTTACTGGAGATTTAAATGCATTGTTATTTAACATATTTGATGTGTTTTCTTCTATTACTTGTGTAACCATATTTGCTGTTTTTTCTGTATATTCATTTAGCATTTCGTTAAGCTTATATTCTGGAATTTTGTCTCCAGGATACTTTTTGGCTTCTTTTTGGATAGCATGAGTTATATCAATTGCTCCTTTACCTACCTGGTAAACTAAGTCTTCTACTAATTCTGTGCTAGCTACAACAGTACCAGGTAAAGTTTTAAGAACAGTAATAGCAAGCTCTAAGGGAGTTGCAATTTGCTTTTTTAATTTGGGTGATGCCGCTTCAAATAATCCGTCAAGTGAACCAGAAATGAATGGCATAAGTCCTAAGCCCTGTAGGTTTCTGAAACTAGGATTTTCTCTTGCCATCTCAATTTCAATGTTATTTAGGGTTTTTTCAATGTTTTTTTCAGCTAAAGATATATTTTTTCCTAATGTATTTGTAATACTTTCGTATACATTTGGCGAAAAGTTTGCAGAGTTAAAGTTATTGCTTTTTAGTGTATTTTCAGCATCTTTAGTGACCCTATTTCTTTTGTTTTCAGATCTTAGGCGCTCAATAACCTTTAAATGTGTGCCGTTAAACACCATATTGCCATATGCTGCAACATCTAGTATGCCTTTAGCAGCGCCAATATAACCACCAACTTTTGCAGCTGATTTTGCCATTCCAATGCTACCAGAAAACATTTTATTAACTTCTTGTATCATTTGGCTTTTTTTAACTTTATCTTTTGTAGCATTTACAGCTTTTACGGTATTGGCTGTCAGTTGCTGTGCTACTGTTCCTTCTTTAAAGCCGGCATTTTCAAGTTGAGATGCTAAGGTTTCTTTTTGTTGAAGGTTTTTAATTTTAGCATCTTTTAAAGCTTTTTCTAACTTTTCAACTTCTTTATCGCTTTGGGTTACTTTGATTTTTTGTTGTTCAATTTCTGCTTGTAGCTTAACCTTATCTTTTAGATTATCATTTTTGCGAGCAGTTTTAGAACTGTTATCAATATATTCTGCAGCCTTTGATTCAATTTTTGCAGTAGTATATTGTCTTGAGGTGCTATTCGCTGCAGAACGACTTAATTTTTCTAAAACCCTAGTTTGAAGTTGGCTTGCAAAACGTTGCTGTATTGATTTCATAGTATAACCCAAATTTATGATGTAAACTTGATTATATTGTACCATGTTTATGTTAAAAAATTAACTATTTTGTTAGTATGATGTGTTTCTTTTTGCCAACTGAAAGCTTAATCCTTGATTTTGCAGAAAAAATACTATCGGTAATTTTATAAAACTCATCAGTTACCGGCTCGTCATCTAGCCTTACCGCACCAGCTTTGATATGTCTTTTAGCCTCACCATTGCTATCAGCTAAGCCTGATTGTTTAATGGCATCATAAAGCATTGGTTCGCCGTCAATTTTGAACTCTGGTAAACCTTCTCCGCTTTTAGCTGCATAAAATGTGTTTAAAGCTGTTTGATGGGCTTGCTCAGCTGCTTCCCTACCATGACAAAGGCTTGTAGCTTCATTTGCAAGTAATACCTTGAAATCATTGATATTTTTATCAGATTTTTCAAACTCAGCGATTTCTTGGACTGGAATATCTGTAAAGTAACGCATAAATCTGAAAACGTCACGGTCGTCAGTATTGCGCCAGAACTGCCAGTAATCATAAGCAGGTAAGAATTCGCTACTAAGCCATACAGCGCCATTTGCAGTTTTACCCATTTTTGAGCCATTGGCTGTAGTGATTAGCGGCGTTGTAAGACCATAAGACTCTTTACCGCCCATTTTTCTAACTAAGTCAACACCGTTAATAATATTGCTCCACTGGTCGCTACCACCAATCTGAACGCGGCAGTTTTCTGCTTTATTAAGGTGCATAAAATCATAAGCCTGAAGTAACATATAGTTAAACTCAAGGAATGACAGGTTTTGCTCTCTCTCTAACCTTATTTTAACACTATCCATTGCAAGCATACGATTTACTGAGAAAAGTGAGCCATAGTCACGTAAGAATTCTATATATTTCAGATCTTTAAGCCAGTCATTATTATTTACAACTTTTGCGCTGTTTGCTGTATTCCCAAAGGAAATAAACTGTGCTATTGTATTTTTAATACCGTCAAAGTTCTCCTGAATAAGTTCGTCTGTAAGTAATTTTCTAGCTTCATCTCTTCCTGAAGGGTCACCGATTTTAGTGGTTCCGCCGCCAATTAAGACTAATGGCTTATGTCCATGCTTTTGTAAAAGCTTAAATAACATGATTTGCATCAGGCTTCCCACATGCAACGTCTTAGCAGTACAGTCAAAGCCAATATAAACTGTTACGCTTTCTTCAGCAAAAAGCTTATCAAGGGATGCAAGGTCAGTTGACTGATAATAAAACCCGCGAGCAACAAATTCTTTAAGAAATGCACTTTTTAAGTTATTTGTATCTATATCAGCTTGACTCATGCTTAACCCTCTAATTATAATGAAAATAAATATAATAAATTTCGCAAATGCAATTTAAACCCTTACAGCTTATTTATCAAACAATTTCTACAGTTTGTGATAATCATTTGATAGATAATAAGCAGATATTTAATGAAGGCGGCAAAGCGGTTATGTCATCGGTTCTTTGCAACTTATTGAATGATAATGAAAAAACAGATAAAGAAGCATGCCAATTGCAAGCTGATAAGTGGTCACAAAATCTTAAAAATTTCTTAAATGATAAGAAAAGCGTAGATATTATTATGGAGATGCCTCAGTCAGAGAGGGGTATTTATGCTAGTTTCATAGCATTCGGTAATAAAAAAGGTCAGAATCAGCACTTAGAAGCAACAGTTGATTTCGCAGTAGATTTGATTGCAGATGAAGTGTTAGAAGGTGAACTTGATCTCGATATTTATAGTAATGAAGAAGAAGCAAAGCTTGCTGTAAAGGAAAAACTTAAAGAAAAAATCCGTGATTTTATTATGGGTCTTTTAAGCGAAGAACTTGGGCAGGATTATTACGAAGATTTAGGGCAGTTGGTTGCAATTATTAAGAACCGTAAAAAAGTGTCTAGCCAAATACAGTCTATGCTTCAGCTTGCTATCCAAAATCAGCTCAAGCTTTCTAAAACAAAACTATCTAAAACTAGTTTACTAACAGCCATTACTGCTGGTGCATTCGGCTTGGGTGTAGGGTTATTTGGAGGGTTTTCACTAATTGACGTTGTATTGCCGCTTTCATTCGGGATATCTGGGGCAATAATAGGTAAAGAGTTTCTTAAAATTAATCAGATTAATAAAAAACAGCCCAAAGATCTGCATCCGAATGATTTGAATGTTAACCTTGATCCTATTCAAAAAACAGAACTTCAGTCTGAGATGCGCAAGCAAAAGAAGGCAAAAAAACTAAACAGGCTATTTGCTTCGGAAGAAATGAAAGAAGCAGCGAAAGATTTTCAGATTCATGCAAGTGTTAAGGGCGTATTTTCTAATGAAGTGGATTACTCAATATCTAAAGTAAGCGCAAGGGACAAAAGTCAAAGTCAGCAGGTTGAGAAAAATAATAATGGTGGTGCTGGCGGACGTAAATTGTAATATTTAAAATTTAATGATGTATACCGCCACTTATACCTGTTTTCTTGTCGTCTAGTATACGTGGTGTAGCAGTTGGTGCAGCAATACTATGTCTCCTTTTATGGTTAGTTTTGTCTGCAGCATATTTTTTAGCAAATTTTCCTTTGCTTTCCTGTTGTTCTTTAAATTTTGCAGCGTAATCATCAATTTGTTTGTAATATCCTGTATACTCAAAGTAATTTCTTTTAAAGTAATTTTGTATACTTCTTAAGTTATCTTTCATTGAAGACTTTGAATAGGTCTTTGCTACACTTTGTTTATGTTTATCAATATCTTTTAAAAATTCATCCACTTTTTTAGGATCAACTTTTCCATCAGCACCTGTAACATACTTATCAAATTTTTCAGTTATTTTTTTATTCATTCCAGATATTATGTACTGATCTTCAAACATATCTCCTAAAATTTTTAGAAACTCATCTTTTGCAACAGGATCATCGTCCATAGCTTTAATTTTTGGTATAAACTCGGCGAAACTTTTATATATTTTTTCTACAGCTTTTCTTTTATTTTCATGATTATTGTATATAGTTGCAGCGGATGATGCCCACCCAACACCTGCTGTAAAAAATGCCCACTTTGCTATTCCTAAAGGACTCGAAAAAAATAGCATACCAATTTCAGCGGCATTGGCTATCCCATAATGTTTAATAAATTTTTTCCCAAGATAACCTGCCTTGTGATGTCTTGCTATTCCTGGAATTATAATTTCTTCTCCATTTTTACCTTTTTCTTTTGTATCTTTAAGCTCATTTTCGTAAATCGCCTGTTTAGTCATTATTCTATAAAATTTGTTTGATATACCTTTTTTATACCTTAAGCCGTTTTCTCTGTATTGCTCAAGATCCTTAGTAGTAAACAGTATTTTTTCTGCAAGAAATTCAGTTTTCTTTACTTTTTGAGAGTCATATTCTTCTTTGCTTATTTGACTTTTATTGGCATTTTCACGCTTGATGAGTTTATCTGAAATGCCTTCAAGTATCTCTAGTGCTTTCTCATTTCTCTCGCGCGTTCTGACTGGTGCTTTCATCACCTTTGCGATTTGTCTTTCTTTTTGATTTATTTTATAGTTATAAGCTAAGGAAGTTGCTGACCCTATTACTGTAACAGCAAGAGATAATATAGGAACTAGTAAAGTAACACCAGTGGCTGCAGTAGCCGCTGTAATCGCTAACATAACAACCGAAAAAGCAAATCCAACAATTGCCAAAGAAATTGGGTTTGCTAAAAACTTTTTTACAGGCTCAATATAGTCCTTAAAAAAGTTTGGCTTTTTTATGTTCTCAGGTTTAGTATCTGGCACTGCTATACTCCTCTCTGAATAAATAATCTGGAGAGTCTAAAATTAAAAATAGTTAAAATATTAATAATTTTATTATAACTTATATTTTTAGCAGTATCAATACTAAGAATATCAATATTTAAAATATTTTGTATGTAGTTGATATATATAGAATTTTACTGAGTAAGATATTGTATAACATCAGTATTTTTAAAGTCATGTGGAAAAGCTGTAATAAGCTTCATGTTTTCGTCAAAAAGAAACATTATTGTGGTGTGATTAACGGTATAAAGGTCAGGATTTTCTGCATTTTCTACTTTAGCGGCATATACTTTGAACTTCTTAACAATATCGTTAATTTGTTCCTTTGTGCCTGTTAAGGCTTTAATATGCGGATCAAAATTAGTCATATATTCTGATAAAAGCTGTTTAGTGTCTCTTTCAGGATCTACGGTTACAAAAACAACATTTAACTTATCTACTTGATTTTTAGGCATTTCATTAAGAAGTAAGGTCAAATTGTTCAAAGTTGCTGGGCAAAAATCAGGACAAAATGTATATCCAAAATATAAAAGCGTTTTTTTACCATGTAGGGATTTGTCTGTAACTACTTTACCATGCTGATCAATTAACGAAAAACTTCCACCAACTTCAGTATTGGCGTTAGCAAGGTGAACGTTAATTAATAGTATTATTATAAACTTAAGCATATACCAATTTCCTGAAAACGTCTTCTAATGAAGGCGTTTCAATTTTAAAATCGACTATTTCAGTAAACCCTGTGAATATGTCATTTATAACCTTACTATTTGGTATGTCAGAATTTACAGTAATGGTTAGTGTATTTTCAAAGGCATCTACTGTATATTGCCTTAAAGCATTTGGCACTTGCTGAAGCGAACCTAATTTAACCACAAACTTTTTACTTGTGTACTTTTGTATAAGATTACATGTAGTATCTTTTGCAACAATTTCGCCTTTGTTAATCATTGCTATTTGATCACATAGCATTTCGGCTTCTTCTAAGTAATGGGTTGTTATAATAACTGTAGTGCCTTTTTCCTTATTAAGCTCTTTAATATAATCCCAAAGGTTTTGCCTTAGTTCAATATCTACCCCTGCTGTAGGTTCATCAAGTATTACTAGTTCTGGCGAATGCACCAAAGCTTTCGCAACAAGAAGCCTTCTTTTCATGCCGCCAGATAAAGCATGGGTTAAAGTATTCTGCTTTTCAACAAGATTAAGCCTTTCTAAAAGCTCTTTTATCTTTTTGCTGCTATTTTTAACGCCATAATAACCTGCATAATACTCAAGAATTTCTTTTACGCTAAAGAAAGAATCCAGCATTAATTCCTGGGGTACTACGCCAATTTTATAGCGGGTGTCGATAAATTTATTATCAAGATCAAGACCGCAAATTTTAACTCTACCAGAGGTTTTAATTGTTAGGCCTGCCAAAATATCAATAGTAGTTGATTTGCCAGCCCCGTTGGGTCCTAATAAAGCAAAAAAACTACCTTTTTCGACTTGTAAGTTTAGGTTGTTTAAGGCGATTTTTTCTTGTTTATCTCCTTTGTAAACTTTCACTAAATCTTTGATATCTAAAGCTAGCATATTTTATTACTCTGAAAAACTAACCTCTTTTTGTTTGAGAAGCTCCATAAGCTCACCATCCTGATACATTTCTTTAACAATGTCACAACCGCCCACAAACTCACCTTTTACATATAACTGAGGAATAGTTGGCCAGTCTGTATAAGCTTTAATAGCTTCTCTTATTTCCTGATCTTCTAAAATATTTACATCGTAAAACTCTACGTTAAGCTTTTTTAAGATAGCAACTACAGTCGCTGAAAAGCCACACATAGGCATATCTTTATTGCCTTTCATGTAAAGTACAACTTCATTATTGTTGATTTGACTTTCGATTTCTGCAAATAATTCTTCTTGAGTGCGAGACATGATTTAACCCTCTGTTTTTGTTGTAATTTTTAATGCATGAAGATCACCACCTAATATGGTTTTTAAGGCTTCATTTACCATTTTATGCTGCATAACACGCGGTTTGCCTTTAAAATGCTCTGATGTAATGGTAAGAGACCAATGGTTATTATCACCCACCATATCTATAAGTTCCCATTTAGCATCTGGCATGTTTTTTGTAAGTAATTCAGATATTTGATCGTATGATACAGGCATATTCCCTTCCTTATAATTAAGTGTAATATATCCAAAGTTTTTTGATAAATCTATTCTAATTTACATTTTATTCTAATTTCTAATTTACATTTTATTCAGGCTTCTAATTTACATTTTATTCAGGCTTCTAATTTACAATATTTCTGTTATATGGGCTTTCAAGCGCAAAACTTGGTATTACAGCTATTACTATATCACCTGTGTCGATATTCAGCATTTCATAGTTGCCCGCCATAATTGCTGAAGATGTTCTGACGCTAACCTTGCTGGTATATTCGTAAGACTCACCAGGGTTAATAACGGGTTGTTCGCCAACAACGCCATAACCGTAAACCTCTTCAACACAGCCATCTGAATCGATAATATTCCACATTCTTGCAACTAATTGATGGGGATTATTTGTCTGATTTTCAATAATAATTTTATATAACCATATGAATTCCAGATCTTCTGGAAGAGAATGGTCATGGTCAAAAGTTGGGATTGCAGTAATAACTATGCCATCAGTATCATTTACAAATTTATATAATGTCTGCTTTTCCATATTTACCGCTTATCAAATTTAAGGGTGTTATACCACCCTTGAACCCGCTAGTCTAGCTGAGATTTATTAAAATCTGAGTATATTTTATTATTTTCAATTTACAGATAAAAATCCTCTTGAATTAATACTTTAGGAGAGTATACTATTAAACGCTAAATTATTAAACATAGTATAACATGCTTGCATCAGTAAGATATTTTTTTCTCGCCTTTGTGGTTATGATTTCCGTGGGTCTCAACCTGGTTGGGTCATACATCAGAGCCGCACATATGAATACTTCATTTGAAGAAATTTTACCAGTTAGCAATTCTAACTTACAAAATTTGTACGGTAAATACCTATGGACTGGTTTTGGTCCTTACCTAAAAACCTTATTTCCAACACCTCTTCAACTATGGTCAAATGATAAAAACTTGGCAGTTTTCAGCGAATATAGCAAAAGAATTACAGATGAAGTTAAGCTAACCAAGTTATCAATTAAAACCACTCAGGGCATACAGTTTTTAGATTCAAATAATATTGATATTTCAGAAATTGATTTCTCTATACTTGACAAAATATGCATGCATTTTATGGATGAAAAATATTCTGTCACAAATAGTAAAGCATTTCAAAAAGCTGTACTCGGGTCTATTCAAAACCGAATTATTCATGGCGTTGTAAAAGAGAATGGTGTAGATAAAAAAGCGTTTTTTATTAAAGCACTTATTCCAATTTCTAATACAAATCAAACAGAAGCAGTTATTGAAGTTTACTACGATATTACGGCTTCCTGGAAGCAAATGTATAACATTCAGATTGGTGTAACTGTAATTATTCTGGCAATTATAAGCGTTATTTTTGTTATACTTGCTATGACTTCTATCAAAGCGCAGAAAATTATTAACAAACAAATTGAAGTAAACCTGGAGCTGGAAGAAGCGAAAAAGAAAGCCGAAGAACTTAGTAATCAAAAATCAATGTTCCTGGCTAATATGAGTCATGAGCTTAGAACCCCACTAAACTCGATTATTGGTTTTTCCGATATCATTAGAAACGATAGTTTGGGTAGCCTAGGCAATCCACAATATCAGGAATATGGTAATGACATTCATTCATCGGGAACTCATTTATTGAGTCTAATTAATGATATTCTTGATTTTTCTAAAGCAGAAGCAGACAGGCTACAAGTTGAGCAAATCGAAGTTGACTCTATAAAAATGATAAAACAATGTATTCGTATTGTTAAGCCAAAAGCAGACGAAGCAAAAATTACTATTACCGATAATTCAGGTGATAAACATTATATATTAAATGCCGACCCTAAGCGCCTGAAGCAAGTGTTTTTAAATATAATGTCTAACTCTATTAAATTCACCCCTGAAAATGGTGAAGTTAGAGTAGATGTTGTTGCTAACGATAATGATAAAATTATTAAGATCCAGATATCTGATACTGGAATCGGAATTGCCCCGAAAGATATAGCAAAAGTAATGCAGCCATTTGTACAGGTTGAAAGCTCATTAAGTAAGAAACATGCAGGTACTGGGCTTGGTCTGCCGCTTACAAAAAAGCTGGTTGAGCTGATGAACGGTAAATTTGAGATAACCAGTGAAGTTGGGCTTGGCACAACTGTAACTCTCACATTCAGTTTTTTAAGCTCAGCGTGATTATAGTGAAAGAAATTTTGAGGGTGAATGTTATTAACAACCCAAATTTGCTTTCTAAAGCATTTACGCTACCTAATTCAGGCAAACTTCTTCACAATTGTAGAAGTTCAAAGTTTTGGTGACGGAAAAGGGTTGACAATAAGGATGTCTGAAAGGGTTATAATAAGGAAGGAATTTTTTAATATAACTTTAGAGGAAAGAGATGTCAGTTATAAGGTCATCATACAAGACATTAGAGAGCAATACGATTAGGTACATGATAGGAGATGTTGAGAGGTATGAGAGGGTAAAGCGTAGAGAAGACGAGGAATATAAGACGGCTCGGAGTTTTTTTGAGGCGAAGGGTATATGTTATCAGAATTTTTACAAGTTTTACCGCAGGTATATAGAGTC
>Ga0209960_1002105_pt1 | contig 21432 bp, 26 predicted proteins | sample ThiBiot_500_plan_2_FD_183947 | JGI IMG/M metagenome (GOLD analysis project Ga0209960, IMG submission 183947) | Wastewater bioreactor microbial communities from Cape Town, South Africa - Thiocy_expt_500_plan (SPAdes) | ecosystem: Engineered > Bioreactor > Thiocyanate-remediating >...
ATTTAAAAAAAAAAAAAAAAAAAAAAAAAAAAAAAAAAAAAAAAAAAAAAAAAAAAAAAAATTAAAAAGGAAAAAAAAAAAAAAAAAAAAAAAAAAAAAAAAGAAAAAGGAAAAAAAAAAAAAAAAGGAAAACCAGAAAAAAAATGGCGTCCCTTCTTCAAATTTAATCATCCAGCCACCCATTCCTCCATCCACACCATCCGAACTAGTTAACTTTGTATTCAAGCATCAACATTTAAAATACTTTGGATTTAAATTTGTTCTCCTTTATAGAGCTCCAGAGTCGCAACATGGAATCAGCTGGAGATTACTGAACCACTCTCCACTTGTTCCTCTTTCTCTTTCCCTGTCCATTGGGATTTTTTTGAAAACTCTGATCTTTTCGTTTTTTTGGTAGAATAAAAGTAGAAGGAAGAGAGGAATTGAGTTGAATTGTTAGGGACTCTTTTTTTATGTGCTTACTTGAACTTGCCAATTTACGGAAGACAATGTATTTATTTATTATTTATTTTATTTATTTATTCGTTGTGAAAACTGGATAGGATAATTAACAAAAAAAGGATGAACCTGTGACAAAAACCTTCTAACCAACTCATCAATTCCAGCTTGTTGGACAAAGAATTTTGCTTTCTCTTCACCATAAAAGAGCATTTCGGACTTTTTCTTTCCTCACTCTATAACCTATCCATTCTCCATTTTGATTTTTGATGGATAATGCATAATTTTCTGCTCTTGTACCAATTATCCACCCATTTGTTCAAGATCATCGGTGCCTTTCTTGAAGCTCTTTCCGTGCCCATTTTCGACCAACTGCAGTTGCATTTCTTGTTTTCTCAAACTCTTGACAAACTTTTAATTTCTCAAGCAAAGTCAAACAGACAAAATAAAATCTAGAGGAGCTGTATTTATTTATTTATTTCATGTAGTTTCAGTGGAGAATATCTGGTGTCAGAAGATCCTTAAATGTCAATTCAGATATTAATTTACCAGTTGCTGAGTGACCTGAGCATATCCACCAGTAGATAATCTTTTAGTGACTTCTCAATATTGAGAAAATGTCTCCTTTATGTCTTTTTCTAATATCACTGAACTAAAGCAATAATTATAATCATATTTTTATCGTTTTTTCAATAAAAAAATAATTTAATTGAAAAAAAAAATCATATGAACTCCAAATATAATTTGGTTTGATATCTTTGATATTTTTATAAACGACTATTTTATCAAAAAATTGAAACTTTATTATCACTTCCACAAACAATTATATTTTGTGTTTTGGGATCAATTGTAAGAGCGGCTGCGCAATTCACTTTAATTTGTGTGATATATGCTCCATTTGATTTAAATACTTGAACTCTATTATTACTAGCATCACAAACAAGAATGTTGTCATTCAAATCAACACATAATCCATATGAACCGCCATTAAATTGACCATTTCTATTTCCCGATGATCCAAATGTTGAAACAAAATTCCCTTGAGAATCAAATATTTGAATTCGATAATTATATGTATCACAAACAATAATATTTCCTTTTGAATTAATTGCTATCCCATATGGATGATTAAATTGACCATTTCCATTTCCTTCTGATCCAAATTTTGAAATAAAAGTTCCTTCTGAATTAAATATTTGAATTCTATGATTACTATAATCACAAACATAAATATTATCATTCAAATCAACACATAGCCCTAGTGGATTAAATTGACCATTTCCATTTGCTCCTGATCCAAATGTTGAAATAAATTTTCCTTCACAATCAAATATTTGAATTCTATGGTTACTTTGATCACTCACAATAATATTTCTTTTTGAATTAATGACAACTCCCCATGGATTACTAAATTGACCATTTCCATTTCCCGGTGATCCAAATGTTGAAATAAATTTTCCTTCACAATTAAATATTTGAATTCTATTGCCATATTCACAAACAAGAATATTTCCATTCAAATCAGTTGTTACTCCAAATGGAGAATTAAATTGACCATTTCCATTTCCACTTGATCCAAATGTTAATTTTGGTTGATTTATTTCATGGTAATTTCTTTGTTTCAATTTTGAAAATACTTGAATTTCAAAAGGAGAAGAATCGATATCAATTCCATTGAATTTCACAAATATGGAATACTTTCCTTCAACTTTCAATTTCATTTTCACTTCATATTTTCCATTATTTAAATCTACAATTTCCCATTCATTTTTCTCATTCTTTTCATTCTTTTGTTCTCCTACAATATGAATTGTGAATTTTTTCCCATTTTCACCTTTTTTCATTTCATTTCCTTCTTTTGAATAACTAAATATCTCAAATTTAAATTCTTCATTTTCAATAATCTTTTGGTTCTCAGTTCTTGAAATTAAACATTTCTCAGCTGAAATTCCAGTGGAATCGATAACTCCGATGTTTGAAACATTTGAATAAATTGATTGTTCTTCTTTTTGTGAAACTGAAAATTCAATAAATGAATTATGACAAGGTTCAATTTTCCAAATATAATTTGATAAATAATTTAATCTTGATTCATATAATTTCTTCATTGATAATAATTTCACATCAATTTGAGAAGATGAAGATAATGAATTTTCAATCATTTGACAAGATCCAATAATACTTTCAATTCCAAATTTCAATTCTTCTTTTTGTACTTCTAATTCTTTCTTTCTATGTTTTTCAATTTCATCCAATTTATTTAATAATTCTTGTTCTTTCTCATCCAATTTGGTTCTAATAGTGTTGAAAAGTTGATAGATTTGGGTTTGGGTTGTTGTTGAATTAACTTCGAGTTGTTTAATCATCTCTTCACTTCGAGTTGTTTAATCATCTCTTCACACTTCCTTCTCTCAATTCTTTCTCTTTTGGCTTAATCTTGACATTATTTATTTATTTTTGAATCAAGAAAGAAAAAAGAAAAAAGAAAACGAACCTGATTAATTAAATCAATTAACGATTGTTTTTCATTTCCAAGAACATCTGATATTGCTGAGAATTTATGTGATGAATGTTGGAGAACACATAATGAACAAATTACTTCTCGACAATCGTCACAAAATAAATCAATTTCTTTTTGTTTATGAATTTGACAATAAAGTTGAGTTGGGTTTGAATTTGTAACAGGGACTTGACTTTTCATTTCCTCTATTTTGACTATCGAGTGAGTCTTTGACATTTTCATTGTTTTGTGAGATTTTGAACATATTTCGCAAAGGTAGTCCTGACAATCCAAACAAAAAGAGGTTGCTTCATTTTCTTCATCTGAACACATTAACTTTTGATCACTTTGTTGAGAAATTGAACTCTTGAATGAATTATGGACATTAAGAGCATTGAGGAGATATAAATCAGTTGATAAATTTGATAATTGTTCTCTTGATTCTGATTGAAAAGGAGTTCTACAAATAGGACATTTTAATCCAACATTTGAATGAGTTCTTTCATAATGAGTTTCCAAGCATTCTAAACAAAATGAATGAAGGCATCCAAGTGTTTTTGGTTCACGATAAATATCTTTACACAATGAACATTCAAGATCTAATTCCTTTGATGCCATTGTTCAAATTGAAGAGTTGCAAATTGAAAAAGCAGTGAGTTCAAGAAAAAAAATGAACTGAACCGAACCAATTTTTTTTTTTTTTGTTGTTCGCCAAAATAGAATTTGAAGCAACAAATCATAATATTTCAAAACTTATGAAGAGACTTTCACAACAATTCAATAAGTAATTTCTCTACAGTTATCATCCTAATTTCTTGACTGGAAGAGTAAAATGAAAAAAAAATCTTTTGTTCGCTGATAAGATTTCAAAATCATTCTGAATGAGAGTTTTTTTGTTTTCAATTACAATACAATTCTGTTTTTTTGTTCCTCAACCTTACAATTTCACGAAATATGACTATATTACAAGATGGTTATACAATCATAATGAAAAGTGAAAACAAAAGTTCGTTTCAAAGCAAAGAAAATAAAAGTCAAAGATGGTTTTGAAAAAGGAACAAGGAGGAGGAAAATTCCCAAGAACAGACCAAAAGGAAAAAGAAAAAAACAAAACAAGAAAACCACTTGATTCCCCATCTATAAAACCCCTTCAGTTGGCTCAATCCATTATAACTCAACCCATTAAAACCTTACACTCACTTATTCCAATTTATTCTCTAGTATTGATTCAATAGATCTATGTGTTTTTTTTATATTGGTTATATATTGAGTTTTTTGATATATTTCTGGTCAAACTTTTTAAAAATTTAGCGAAGTGTAACTGTTTTAAATTGATTTGGAGAAACACTTTAATACTAATAGTTGTTTCAAAGAAGAATAATAGCTTTGATCACTAATTAATTTTATTTTATAATATAATATAGAGAGGTGTAATATTAGGTTGTTGATTGTATTTTGGATTAGCTAGTTGGAGAATATTTATTTTATTTATTTAGAAAGGAGGTAGCGAACCTGAAACAAAACAAAAGGGAGAAAGAAAGCCAAGTTAAAAGTAGTCAAAGGTAAATTCATTTTAGAATAATAATATAATAGTATTTAATATTAAATTGAATTAAATAGCTAAATTTTAAGAAGGAGGGAAGAAGTGAAGAAGAGAAAAGAGAGTATGTCGAATGATACAAACTTGGAAGATTACTTTACAAACCCAAATTTTGATGTTGAAGCTGTAAAAAAAGTGGTGCTAGGTCTTGGTTTACCTCTATTAATACTTTGGCTCGTTATAACACCATTATTATTGTTATTAGTGACTAGAGTAAGAATTTTATTTATTATTTAATTTGATTTATTTATTAACTTTGAGAAATTAATTTTTTTTCACTTTGAAATGTTATCTCAGACTTGATTTGATTTGAGATGTTGGCTTGATCTCAAATAATCTAAAAGACACTATAAATTCAATAAAATAACTTCAATAAAATAAAATAGGGATGTGGAAGAGCAGGAAGACATGATCGTCACTTCATTAAAAAATCACCAATTACGCTGTTCTTTATGGCACTTTGGTTATTGGTAGAATTTTTTCAAGTTAATTGGTTTACATTTATTACACCAGTTGATTGGCCAGCAAATGACTTCTTAGTGTTTCTCAATTTCTTTCAGTTACATTTTACAAAGTTAAATTTTATTGCTTGGTTTTGGATCTTTGCTGGTTATGCCTTTTTCATTATTATCTTACTTTGTATTTTTTTATGTTGTGGAGAAGGTTCAGATACAGCATTTATTATTATTGGTGGATTGTTTTTAACAATGGTTCCAATTTTCCAACCTATGATGATTAAAATGTTTCAAGCATTATCTTGTACTTACCCTATAGGTTCACCGCCATTTTTAGATGTTATACCAGAGATGACATGTTGGGAAGGTGGACATCTTGCTTATGTAGTCATTGCAGTTCTTCTTATATTCATTTTTTACCCTTCAATTTCTATTACAATGTCATCAATGATTGGAGGTTCAAAGGATTCAACTGTTTGGATGGCATTCTTAGTAATCCAATTCAAAATGTTACAAGTTTTTATTTTTGCCTTCTTCAACTCATTCATCCTTCCATTTTTACTTTCTTTGCTCTTTGTAAATACTGGATATTTTTTGATAAGTCTTTCAATGCCCAATACAAATAGAGCCTTAAATATTACTCGAATCATTTTTATGGCAATGGTATTTTTTTTTTCTGAAAAATTTTTTTTCTTTCTTTCATTTTTTTTTCATTATTTTACTCTTTCCTTTATTTTCATTTAATTATTTTCTTCTCTAAAATGAAAATACTTCAAAATCTATAGTCAGTTTGGGCAACTATTGCAACTCTAATCGCATATGCAACTAAAGATAAAAATGAATGGATTGGTGTAGGAGTATTGATTGGAGGATGGGTTGCAATTCCAATTATCATTGTTCTCATTTACTTTTGTATTAAATGGAGAAGACATAGAGGTAGTAAAGGAACATCTTCACAACCATCATTGGACCAAAGTCAAAGTCAAAATGTTAAACTTGATGTTCCAATTCCACAGGAACAACCACGTCAAGAACCTCAACCTATCACAGAAATTCGATTAACTCAAATTCAAGGCCCTCCAGGTTCTTATTATCCTAACCAGCCTCAACCTAATGGGGGATACTCTCAAAATCAACAAAGCATTTCCATTCAACACAATGGTCAACAAATGGGTTTCCCTCAGGACCAAAATGATGGCCAATTTAACAATGGATATGGAAATCCTAATATGAACCCAAATGGACAACCAATTAACGCTTATGCAAATCAAAATATGGGAGGTCCAGGTCCAATGCATCCAAACCAAAATGTTGATCCAAATAATGTAGTTATTGGAATTCCAACAGATCATTCAATTCAACCAGCATATTTAGTTTCATAAAAAAAAAATTTTTTTTTTGTTCAAATCTTAATCTTGTATTTTCAATAAATAATCTCAATCAATCAATCAATCAAAATAAAGAAAATAAAGGAAAATTAAAGAATATTAATTTTTTATTGTTATTTTTCTTCATTTATTTAAATAGTTTTATTTTTTTCTTTACTTCTTATTACTATTTAAGGAGTATAAATGTAAGTCAAACATGACATCAAGGATAGTAGCCAATGACCAAGCTTGTGAATCACAACTATCACGACAATAAGCTCCATTATCATTTGTTAATTCAGGAAGACTTGCCCATAAAGAATCTCTTATAACCATTCTTTTGTGTGGTTGAAGTCGTCTAAGGATTTCATTGACTGTTGCCTAATTATTTATTATTGTTATTAGAATTTTTTTTTTTGGAAAAAACAAAAAAAAAAAAAAAACTGACCTTGTCATCAAATCCATCACTCTTAAAGATCAAATAAGCTCTTAAGAAATATCCAGTCAACCAAACCCATTCCTAAGATCAAGAAATTTAAATAAAAAACAAAATGAAATAAAAATAAAAAATAAAAAAATAAATTACTGGTCCATTATGATAATTTGCACCTTTTGCAATACTTGGATCAAAAGAATCATCAGCGTTATCATAATTTGGTCGATAATTTAAATCACCTGGATCAAGAGTTTTCATTCCTAATGGACCTGCTAAATATTTGGCTACCAAATCAATAGCATAACGAGCTTTATCAACTGAAAAAAGTTCAGGGGCCTAATTGGTTATATATTTAGAGAAAATGAAAAAGAAAGATGAGGAAAAAAAAAAAATAATAAGAAAAAAAGAAAAACATACAACAGCCATTGCGATCAAGAAATTTGGTCTAAGTTGATAATCAGTCCATCCTTTAACCGAGCCAACAATGTCTTTATAGATACCACGACGATTCATTTGTTCTGGTCGAATTTTAAATCGAGAATCATCAAGAGGATTTCTAGGGACATAGAAATACAGTTCAAAATTCAGTGATAATAACATTTCCCATTCTTTAAATGTCTTAACTTCAACTCCTAAAATATAAAATATAAAATATAAAATAAATTATAATACTTTTTGAGGAAAAAAAAAAGTGAAATCTATTTACCGTTTTCAGTGACAATTTGAACTTCACTTGGAGAAAAATCAATTGAATTAATCCATTTTAAAGCTGATTTTAACAAACCAATGATTTCGACGTTTGCTCCATTTCTGGAAGTACTTGGGATTCCTTTATTTTTTGCCTTTGCTGATGATCCCATTTTATCCATCCATGTTCCACAATTGTATTCATTTCCTCCATAAATAAAACTATTGAAAAAGAAAAATAATCAAAAAAATTTTTTGAAAAAAGAAAGAAAAGAAAGAATACCCATTTTCCCAATTTACGTGAATATCAACATTAAAACCAATATCAGTCATCTCACTATCCAAAGAAGGTCCTAGTTAATGGAAGTTATTATCATATCATATATATAAGAAAAGAAATAAGAAATGAAAAAGAAAAAACAAAGAAAATGAAAGAAGTTAAAAAAAGAAACCTGCATTTAACTCTCTATAGTGAATTCCGTTGGCATGCCTTTGGAAGACTTCAAGAATTAATTCTTTGATTGTAAATAATTGGAGAGGTGTTGATGAACTAGATTTTTTTTTTTTTGAATAATTTTTTTTTAAAAAAAGAAACAAAAAAAATAATACGATGGAATATCATCATTAGGGAATCTTCTTTCAATTTTAGCATTCAAAAAGGAAAGTCCTTCTGGAGACATAGTACAATAATCTTGAACACATTGAATATAGAACCAAACTGCATCTCTACAATTAAACCTAGGATTTCTTCCACTATTTATTTTTTATTATTTTTTATTATTTGTTCATTCTGTTGGGAAAAAAAAAATTTTTTTTTTCTTTTTCTTTTTTGAAATATTATGATACCTATCTAATAGATTTGGAATTAATCCATGTCTTAAACAGCTTCCGAATGCAAGTAAATGTCTTTTGGCAAGATCAAATCTTCCTGTGATCATCATAAGACCTCTTAATGCTATTTTCAATGAAATAAGTTAGGTTACAAATAAGAAAAGAAAAGAAGAAAAGTAAAAGAATTAAACCAATGAATGTATCTCGGCCCCAACATCTCATGTATTGTGTTGCAAAATGAGGAAGACCTGCAGCCAATCCTGATACCTCTTTATTTGGGAGAAGTGAAGTTGATTTTACTGGGCCACATAATTGAATAATTCCTAGAGATAATGCCTTTGAGAACTCTCCACCCTCTTGAATGAAAGGTGACATCAATGAAATTGCTTTCTAAAGAATTACAATAATTCAATGATTTGGTGAAAAAGAAAGAAAGAAAGAAAGAAAGGTGATAATTTGTTTTTTTTTTTAAAAAAAACAACCTCAATAGCATTGTAATATACTGACATAACAGTTACTGTGAAATATCTTGGAATCAAAAAGTTTGGAAGTTGTTTTACATAAGAAAACACTGTAGTCATGAATTTGGTAACTTCTTTCAATGCAGGGAATGCAGGAAGATACCTAATTTAAACATTATGTTAAATGATTTGATTTAATGAGTTAAAAATAAATAAAATATGAATTTGAAAAAAAACCTATTCAATCTATCAACACAATAATCAACTAACCAAACTCCATCTCTTAAATTACTAAATATTGGATGTCCCATATCATTATTTCTAATAACACCTTTCAAGACAGCAGCCAAACCCTCAAGTCCACAATATGATAAAGGTCCAAAATTAGGAATGACATAAGAGCCATGGAATCCTCCTATTATAGAATGAAAGAAAAATTGGATTAGAATTCAAAATAGTATGAACGATGAAGACTTACCTGTTTGATCTCTCTCTTCAGCATCACAACGATACAAAAGAATATTTAGTTCATTAATTGTTAACTCAGCAACTGCATCTTTTGCGGTTTGACAATGTCGACTAATTGCATCAACGTACCAACCAAGATTTTCTTTTGAATCTATTGTTTTAACGATGACAGCCGTTAGTAAAAATATGAAAAATCAAAAGAAAAGGAGGAAAAAAAGGGAGGAGAAAGAAAGAAAATAAACTTAATTCAAGAGAGGAAAGAATGTTTTCCATGCTTTGAGCAGCAGTTGTATCAGGTTCAGTTTTAAAGATAACAATACTTCCTGCAGGGAAATTTTCAAGTCTTATGTCTTTCCAATCACCTGAGGTAATGATTTTGACTGATCCTTCAATATTTTTGCCAATATTCAATGAGCATGGAATTCCTTGAAGAATTCCATTTATTTCCTTTCATAAATTTTATTATTACATTTGAGGGAAAAAAAAAAAAAAAAAAGAAAGAAAGAAAGAGGGGAAAATTTTGAATAAGTTAGTACAATCGGGGCACTTTGGTTGGGAACATCAATTTTAGCAAGAAATTCAACTTCCATGTGAACACGATTCAAGCGAATTGAATGAACTTTTTTTATTATTTATTTTTTTAGTAAATTCAGAAATTAAATTTAAGGAAGATAAATTATAAACCGCTTGAAGCTTTCACTGATTGATCTTTAAATGCAGTATTTGCAATCAATAAATATCCTTTAGATGTACTAGGTTCAACTCTATTGATGCAAATAATCTAAATTATCAATAATTGAATATGAGAAACCCCTAGTGATGCATTGTTAATAAATAAATAAATAAATTGAAAATTACAGGCCCATCTTGGTGAACATGGGTTTCTGAGTATCCTTCAAGGGCAAGCTTCGTATGTAATTTTTGAAGTAATTTCTTTGCTATTTTATTATTGTAAGATAAAATTAAAAAAAAGGTTAATCAGAGGAACGAAAAAAAAAAAACCAGGCATGATTCCAACTTCTTTTGTAAGTGTTGGATAACGATAGTTACTTCTGGCAACATTAAGGTGAGTAGGGTACAATTCATCAAAACCTCTAGTTGAACCAATTGCACAATGGGACATTGAAGAAAGTGCAGCAGATGATAAAGAATCTTGAGTTGTTCGTTTTTGAGTTGGTGTTTCATTATCATGGGTGCAATCCATCAATAATGTGTGAGTAACATATTCTATTCATGATGTTATCAAAAAGGGAAGGGGAAAAAAAAAAAGAAAAAAATTAAAAGTATGAAATTACCTTGTAATAAATAATAAAATGGTTTGTCAGGAACTACTCTCTTTTCAGATTTAGGGTGAGGGTGATTACTTGGAAGTTGTGATTGAAGGAATGATGAAACACCTCCAACAGGAGTTCCTCCTGCACCATGAAGAATATGAGCAAATTCTTTAGAATCCCAAGGAGCAAGACATTCACGAATCATTGAGTGCAATCCCAAAGTTGCAGCAAAGAGGACATCCTAAAAATATAAATTCATTTCTTTGAAATTAAACCTCCCAAAAATTAAGAATTCGTTACCTTTTCTTTTGAACCTGAAAATAATTCTGCAACAACATATAAATTTGGATTTACTTCTCTTGCCAAATCAAGTAAATGTTGACCAACATGTAAAGGAGTTGAATGACAATTATCTGAATTTGATTTTTTTTTTAAAAAAAAAAAAAAAAAAAAAATGAATGAAAGAAAATGAACCTATTCTAAAGCCATGAAACATTTTTGCCATTTTCTTTGTGTATTTGCCCATGAAGTCCCAAAGCCATGGATTGTCATCCTAATTTTATGGTTGATTTAATTTAATTTAATTTAGAAATTTAAAGTTAAAATTAAAATTAATCATACTGGTGAGGACCCATATCGAAGTTTCACAGAGTCTCCCCAAATCACGACCTCTCTTAAATAATATGCTTTGGAACTTGGATGAGCAAAATCTTGTAAAGGATCTCCATTCCAAATCCATCCATTGTTCGCAAGACAGTAGAGATAAGGATCTGCATTTTTTGATGGGAGATCAAGTCGAGCGAAGTAAGGTTCAACCAAGGGAAATCTTGAAATATTTATTTATTTATAAGAATGCAGAAAAAAAAGAAAAAAAAAGAAAAAAGAAAGAAAAAAGAAAAAACCTAGCAGAAATTGGTCTTCCTTTTGAAGCACCAGTTAGTTGGTGATATTTTGCTGTGTTTCTTATATTTGCTTTAATAATTCTAAGGTCATCATCATATTGCTTATAGAAATCAACATTAAGAACTTGGAGAATTTTTTTAAATTCTGCAGCTGCTCTATCAACTATTTATTCATTGGAGTTTTTTGAGAGGACATAAAAAAATAAAAAAAAAGTGCATAATGAAAAAAATTTTTTTTTTAAAAAACCTTTTTCAATATCATTGCGGGGAATTTTGCCAAAAAATAAGCTTAATGCAACATCAACATCAACTTTTTTCTTATTTCTTTCATATTCATATCCTTTTTCAAAGTAAGTTCCTTTTGATCTCAATAAAAAAATATTTTCTGATAAACTGTTGGTATTTCTAGTGTGCTGTTTTGAATAACAATTGATTTAATTAATGAGTGAAGTGAACAAAATGAAAAAAAAAAAAAAATAAAAAAAATGAGAAAAATTACCCTCACTTCACCTTTTCCTTCTTGCAGTGCTTTATGAAACTCTGCAACATTAGTGTCAACATCAACAGCAATATATTCCCAAAGTTTTATGGAAGGGAGTATATCTTTTTCGAAGACACCCATAACACGTTCAAAATCATCTTCTGTGTGAATTGCATCAATTCCACAATAATTTTTGATGTCATTTGAAAAATCCATGATAGCAGAGTCAATTGCAAATGCAGGTTTTAAATGTGGAGAATTTACCAAATTGTAACCTAAATGCCAGAGTTTTTGTTTATTTAATAAAAAAAAAAATAAAAATAAAAGAAAATAAAATTCGATTCAATAAATTAAAAACCAGATTCTGGATGTTCGCGAAGCCAAGCAGAATTCCATGATGTGTGATTCCAAACGACATCAACTAAACTTAACATTCCAAATTGAGATTCTAATTTCTTTATGTAGTCACTAAAAATTTTATCTCTTTGTTCAGTATTTAATTGAGAAGCCTTGTCTCCAAAGATCTCATCAGAAAAAGTCAATTGATCATAAATAGAATAAGGTGAGTCTGAATTTCCTCTTCTTTGGGGAGGTGTAAAATGAATCATGTTGTAGCCTGTCTCTGCTGCAACTTTAAAATAGGAATCCCATGTTTCAATAGGTCCCAACCATTTTGGGATGATTGTTTGGAGTACAATAGCATCAAATGAACGGAGTTCGCCATTGAGTCGAAATTCAGGGAAAAGTAGAAAATGATTCATTTTAGTATACTTTGTTTCTTTTCCTTGAGTATATTCAACATTGAAATCAAAGCATCCTGCATTTTTCAATGAAAGTTCAACAAATCCATTTCCATCTGTATCTTTTTGAAATCTTTTTATTTTTTTTAAAAAAAAAATCTTTAAAACATTTCCAGGTTTTCTTTTTTTTAAAAAAAAATGAAAAAAGAAAGTCAAACTCATATTTGTGGAATGTTTTACGATCGAATCTAAAGTTAAAAATTGATTGATTGAGAAAATTTGAAAGAAAAAGAAAAAGAAAAGGAAAGAAATTACTTTGTTCCTTCTGGGGGATAATTTGTCCTGAAAACACCAGTTGATAAACTAGGTTCACCTGCAAGAAGGAAGAATCGAATAAAATAAGGTTGTCCATCACATAAAAGTCGGAAAACCTATTTTTATTTGTTTATTATTTTTTATTTTTCGAATATCAATAAAGGATTCATTGATCATCAACAAATCTTACTCTAATTGGACTGTTTTGATCTTCTTTCTTGAAATGAAATTTGAAGTATCTCATCTTCTCTCTTTATCCAAACTCTTTGCTTTTTGAGAGATCTATGAAGAAAAATAAAAAAACAAAACAATCAGCATTGAGTAAGAGATTTTAAAAGGAAGGAAAGGAATGTCAACAACAATTACTCAAACAATTGTTCGATATTTTGTAATCCAGTCAACTCTTTTTGTAATATTTTTCTTATTCTTACAATAACTATTATGAAATCTATAATTATTGAGTTGAAGTTGAAGTTCTATTTCTTCGAGTTTTTGGGAAAGTTTTGAACCAAACCAAAAATATGCAAAGAATTGCCACAAACTTTCATAAACAATAATAACAAAGAAACTTTTACAATTCTCTATTCAAATCAACAAACACTAAAGACAATGTTCAAACATTGTTAAATTTCTTTCAATAGTATTTAGAAATCAATGATCTTCAAACGTTTATCATTATAATTAGAGAAGAATTCGAATTCTATTATATGTTGCACTTTAAAAAAATTGACAAACACTCTAAAATAAAAATAAGAAAAAATCATCAAACATCAAAATATCAAAATCTCACAAATATTCTTATTTTCTCAATAAGATCTAATAATTATTATCAAATGAATTATAGTTATAATTGAATAGATAGAGTTATAGGTTGTTTTATTAGTGAATTAGTTGGGAGGAACAAACTACGCAGAAACAATTTTTCTTTTTATTTCAGGAATGCATTTTGAATTTTTTTTTTTTTTTTTTTGTTTTTCTCAGGCCATCACTATCTCGATGGAGCTAATCATTCTCTCCTTCCCCTTCCATTACATTCAACCATCCTCAGACCATTCTTGAACCAAAGATAATATAAGAATCTATTTGTATTGAACAAGATATATGAACTTTATTCTTTCAATTTGTGAAATAATTTGAGTAATGATCGCCAAAAAATGAGGTTTTGTCTCTTTTCTCTTTACTTCAAAGTTAGGAAAAGATTGACCGAATGATTGACTTTGATTTGAGAAACACTATATTACTCTCAGTCCTTAGATATAAATTTAGAACAAGAGATACCATATCAGCTTTAAAAGTTATTCTTTCAAATAATTTGTCATCTCATTTATAACAGAAAGAAAAGAAAAACAAAAAAGCAAGAATGTTCGAGATCTTTCCAATGGTTCAATCTTTGATTCTTCATGTCTTAGAAAATATTGAATTAATTGAATTGATTGTTGGAACTTGATTGTGGATTCTCAAGTCAAACATCGAGTTGATTGATTAAAATTTTGAAGATTTAAACCCACGTGGATATTTCATATTTTTACACCAATCAAAATCTAAGAAAATGAATTTTAGCCAATCAAAACATTTCAACAAAACTTTCCTATTCCAAAAAAAAAAAAAAAAAAAAAAAAAAAAAAAAAAAAATTTGAATTGATCAACTTACTGACATTATTATAACCCTCTCATTCTCCATTTTGAAACTCTTTATAAAATAATAACGGTTTCAGATTCTTAATTTTTTGTAAAAAATTGAACGAAAAAAACTTATTTGTTGTTGTTATTGGGTTCATGCTTCTTCTTTCCCCAATTGAACCTTATTGTTTTCAAATATTCCCACGTTGACCTTTCGATTAAAACTTCAAACCCCCAAACTCATTTCTATTCCATTCTATTCTTCAATAGATATGAACAACCTTCATAAGATCCCAAGATTTAGAGGACTTCAACATTATCTTTCTTTTCCTTCTTATTACCATGCTCAAAGCTCTGGTTTTTCAAAGGATACCATTGAAGGATTGAAAGCGATAGAGAAGAAGTTGATTTGGTTATCTTCTTATATGATTCATAATGCGAATAATGTTCGAGTGAAACGAGATGGATTGAAAGTTGGAGGTCATCAATCTTCAAGTTCTTCTTTGTCTACAATTATGACGGCACTTTACTTTCATGCCCTCCAACCTCATGATCGTGTTGCAGTCAAGGTTTTTTTTTCGAAAGAATGAAAAAATATAATTGGAAAGTTATTAATGATTTATTATTGTTATTTTAGCCACATGCAAGTCCTATCTTTCATGCTATTCAATATTTGACAGGAAGACAAACTGTTGAGAAAATGCAAAAGTTTAGATCTTTTGGTGGAGTTCAATCATATCCTTCAAGAACTAAAGATACAGCTGATGTGGTAAGAATCATTTCAATTTCAATCTCAACTAAATTTGTTATGGTTTGGTATTGAGAAATTTTTATTTTAGGATTTCTCAACTGGATCTGTTGGTCTTGGAGCAGCAATTACAAGTTTTTCCTCACTTACTCAAGATTATTTAATCTCAAAAGGACATGAATTTGCTCCAGTAAATTATGATGAAAGAAAAAGATTAGGAAGAATGGTTGCTATTGTTGGTAATTAAACATTTAAATTTCATTTTTAATTGGAAATATCTTGATTAACTGTTATAATCAAGGTGATGCTGAATTGGATGAAGGAAATGTATTTGAAGTTTTATTAGAAAGTTGGAAACATAAAATTGGAAATAATTGGTGGATTATTGATTACAATCGTCAAAGGTAATTTTTTTTAGGAGGAAAAAAAAAATTGAACTGTTAAATTTGAAAAATAATGAACTGATTTTAAATAGTCTTGATAAAGTTGTAAATGAAGATTTTTTTCGCCAAATAGATCGTATGTTTAGAGGAAATGGTATTTTACATTAAATTATTATCATTTCTTAGGTTCATGATTGATAATTTTTAATTAACTAGGTTTCAATGTTGTTATATTAAAGTATGGTAAAAAGCAACTTGAGACATTCGAAAAAAAAGGGGGGAAGTAAGAATTTCCTTCATTCTTTAATCTTAATAACAATCTCATTATGTTTATTATCAAAATAGAGTTTTAAAAAAATGGATTGATAATTGTGATAATTCACTCTATTCTGTATTGACATTTAAAGGTGGTGCAGCTTTTAGAGATCAAATCTTGAAAGGTACTTTATTCATTTATCTTTTTCTCTTTCTCTTTACTCCTTCTTCAAAAAAAAAATTAAAAAAATAATACTTTCTTTTCTAAGATTCTAATAATGATCAAAGTTTGAAAGAGTTATTATCAACTCTTGATGATACACAATTGTATGAAATAATGACAAACCTTGGAGGACATGATACAGAAACTATATTAGAGGTTCTATTTCTTTATTTGAATTCTTCTTTTCTTTTCATTTTAAAAAAATCAATCCTTGATTTAATTAGGCATTTCGCCATGCTGATGATAACAAACCAACCTGTTTTATTGCTTATACTGTTAAAGGGTATGATAACATATTATTGTTCTTGACCAACAATTAATAATTCAACATAGGTATGGACTTCCCTTAGCAGGACATAGAGATAATCATGGTGGATTTCTTAATCAACAACAAATGGATATTGTAAAATTTCTTTTCTTTTCTTTTCTTTTTGCTTCTTTTTGAAAATAAATAATTTTCAACAATAATATTTTCTTCGTTTTTTTCTCCTTAGCTTCAATCATCACTTAAAATTTCTAAAGGAAAAGAATGGAGTCCTATTGAAGGGATGTCAGAGAGAAATCAAGCTCTTATGAAAGAGATAATTGCTAAAGCACCATTTTATTCAACAAATAATCGATGCTTTAAAGAAGATCCTCTACCTGTTCCATCTAAATTGGAATTCAAGAAAGAAAAAATCATGTCTACTCAAGAAGGTTACCTTTTCTTTTCTTTTTTTTTTTTTGAAACAAAATAAATAAAAATAAAATAAAAATAAATAAAAGTTTTTGGAAAAATCATGTTGGAACTTGGCAAATCAAAATCAAAGTTTGCTTCTAGAGTTGTTACAACAGCACCTGATGTTGCCACTTCAACAAATTTAGGAGGGTTCATTATTTACTTATTTCTATTTCTATTTCTTGTTTCATTTTTTTTTTTTGTTCAAAAAAAAATCTAAAATAAATAAAATAAAGTTGGGTAAATCAACGAGGAGTCTTTGGATCAAATGTTCAAAAAGATACCTTTAGAGAAAATAAGGTTTTGGAAATAATTAAAAAGGAAAAAACAAAAGAAAATTGATCTTTAAAAAAACTACATTATTAGGTTATTTCCATTCAAAAATGGGAAGTTGGACCAAAAGGACAACACATTGAACTTGGAATTGCAGAAAATAATATGTTTTTACTTTTAGCAGCACTTGGCCTCTCAGAACCACTCTTTGGACGTAGATTAATTCCAGTTGGAACATTATATGATCCCTTCATCGCAAGAGGACTTGATTCACTTAATTATGGTTGTTATCAAAACTCAAGATTTATGTTGGTTGCTACACCTTCAGGAATTTCATTAGCACCAGGTCAAATTTTTTTTAAAAAAAAAAAGAAGAAAAAGAAAAAGGAATAAAATAATAAAATAAAAATAAAAATAAAAATAAAAATTAGAGGGAGGAGCTCATCAATCCATTAACACTCCTTTAATTGCAATTGGACAACCTGGATTAATTTCTTATGAACCTGCATATGGTGATGAACTTGCTGTTCTTATGAAGCATGGATTTGGTAATTAAAATCATTGATTGATCAAATACAATTTTCTTAACTTCAAATAATAACATCAGAGGTAATGCAACAAGAGAATGGGTCTTCAATATATTTCAGATTATCAACTCGACCAATTCCTCAAATTGAAAGAGAAATTTCACCAACTCTCGAAAAAGATATCATTGCAGGAGCATACTGGGCTAGTCCCGTCTCTAAAAAAACAAAAATTGTAATCATATATTGTGGAACTGTTGCACCAGAAGGTATTTTTTCTAATAATAATTTTTTTTTTTTTTCGAAAGTTTTGCAAGTATGTCAATTGATTTTTTTTCTGAAAGCTATTCAAGGACTTAATCAGTTACTTGAACAAAGAGGAAATGAAGTATCTTTAATGGCTGTAACTTCACCTCAAGTACTTTATCAAGATTGGCAAGAAGTAAGTTTTCAATTTCTTATCTTTTTTTCGAAAAAAAAGGAAAAAAACTCATGATTTATTCATAAATTGTTTAGAACGAAAATGAGTCTCATATTTCTCAACTATTAGAAGGTAATTTGATTTATTTATCTTACGTTCTTAATATCAAAAAATAAAAATAAAAATAAAAAATAAAATAAAATGAAATTTAAAAATAGATGTTCAACAAAACACAAAAATTGTTACTGTCCATGATGCTCATCCTGCCTCTCTCTCTTGGATTGGTTGATTTTCATAAATTTATGAACCAAAAGCCAAAACTAATTATTAATTAATTTCTTATATTAATAGGTGGAGTAAAGGGAATGATGACAAAATCTTTGGGAGTAACGAAGTTTGGACAAAGTGGAGACATTATTGATTTGTATAAACATTACAGAATAGATTCTGATGCAATTTTAGAAGAAGTATCAAAATTTCAATAAATAAATTAATATATAGATAAATTTGTCTATTAAATTATTTATAATATTATTATTTACAATGGTCAATAATTAATTATTTACATTGATCAGAGTTGAAATTGTGAAAAGAATGATTCCCAAAACTTAACAAAACCTGCTTTCCAAAATGAAAATTGTTTTTCATCCTTTATTGAAGTCTTGTGAAGTTCATTTAGGGTGTCTATAGTACAGTTTCGAATTGTTTCTTTCTCTAAAAGAAAATGGAAACTAATTTGGATTAAAATTAAATAATTTTCAGTGATCAAACTTAATTAAAGAATGTAATTGATTGAAAACCTTTTCGCTAATTTTTTTGTGAGTTGGAAATATTGTAATTCAGAAGTTGTTGTATTCATCCCAGAATCTCCTGCCTTTTTTTTTTTTCAAAAATAAATAAATAATAAATATAAAATAGTGGAATAATAAATAAAATAAACAAACCATAAATAAATTCAAATTTTGTAATTCCTTAGTAGTGGAACTCAAATATTGAATATACTCTTCGAAGAAGGTGGGATATATTACTGAAACTTCTGAGAGGAGATAAGGGTGAAGATTCCAGATCTAAATATTTGAATGAATATTAAAGTATAATTGATGAAAAGAAATAACTGACATGAGTAGAGTGTGAAAGGAGTAGATGAAGGATTTGATTATAGAGCTCTTGAATTTCAAAATTTTCATCTGGTTTATTTGATAAGATGTCAGGGATAATAGAAAGAATTAATATTTCCTACATAAAAAAAAAAAAGAGTAATCGATTGATATACAGTGATTTAAGTGAAAATTAATGAAGATAATATTTCTACTAAAATCAAAGAAAAGAAAAGAAGAAGAAAAGTCAAACCAAAAAATTTTGGATTGAAATATCGTCTTGGAGAGAATCAATCAATTGGTTTGACTTTGATAAAAATGAAGAATAATTTTGCTTTTGAACTTGAGCGTCTTTTACAAGCTTTAATATCTTTTCGAACTCTTGTTTTAAGAAGTTACTTGCAGCAATCTTAAGAGTTGTTTCAGGTAGAAGACAGTATGAAAACTTCTCTAATATTGGATCTCTATATACACATGTTAATTCTATCTTGCATAAATAATTTTTATATAAAAAATAAAATAAAAGAACTAACTTTTGAGAGACTTGGTCTTGAAACTGATTTTGAAAGAGTAACTCTTGGATCCCTAATGAAGTCTCAAGAAAGAAATTCTTTTGTGCAAGTTCTTTGAGTTCCTATAAAATTGATAAAAATTGAGATCTTTGACTTCAAACTTTTACAAGTGGAAAAGTAAAAGAAAACCTGTAAAAATTGAGGAAGTTGTTGGTTTTGAATAGTTTCTTGAAACAAAAGAGAAAAGAGTTGGGGAGTTAAGAGTTTGTTCATGAACCAAAGCTCAACATGAACCTTTCTCTTCCCTTGCAAAGGCTTATTCAACTTCTAAATTATCAAAAAGTGACAAAAAAATTCGAAAATGAAATGAACCCAATAATCAAAAGTTGAATTTCAATACCACAATCAAACCAATCTCAAACTTAGTTTACTATAAAATCATAAATGAATGATATTTTCATTCATCAATCAATCATTTAAGTTTCAAAAAAGTAGCGAAATGAATTCAATAAAACAAAGAAAGCTGAATCACTCTTTCTTCTTTTTCTCATTGTCCAATTGAGATCTCATTTGAATTCATTTCACTGAAATTGAATCTTGAGAAATTTTCATAGATCTAATGTAAAAAAATAACTAAACTTAAACAATCCAAGTAATTAAGAGGTCAACATTTATTGCAAAATATTTCATTACTAAGAGTTCAATTATTGTTTGGTTTGGGTTTTCTTTACTTTTTTGACAATTTTTTGTTCCTCAAGGAGAAAAGCACGAATGATTCTGTCTTTAACACAATGGGCACATCTTGATCCTCCATAAGCACGAGCAACAGTTTTTTGTCTACGAGAAATATTAGCATATTCAGTTGGTCTAAGTGCTGGGATACCGGCAAGAGCTGATCCACAATCTCCACATTTTGGTCTGTCACCAGTCTTCTTTTTGTAGTGAACAGATAATCTACCACCTGGAGTTTTGACAATCTTGGTGGTGTTAGCTTGTGTGTGGTATGAAGAGCGACGGCGGTAGTGAACTCTGCTGCTAGGCATGATCCTAATAAAAAATATTTCAAAGAAAAAGAAAAGAAAAAGAATGTCAATGAGCATGTAAAGAAGAATTTGAAACAGAGTAAATCAATCATTCAATATGCAATAGTAAAATAATAATAATTTAGTTATAATTTCATGTCCATTTAATTTTTGAATATTTTCGATTTGAAAGAGTTCGTTTGACAAATTTTAATTTTTGACTTGGTTTTGTTGCAATAACACACACACTTGATAAATATTATTTCGTTTCCTCATGAATATAAGTCTGTCTTCAAATTAAATTCAGATAGAGCTAATAAAGTAATAATCATTGGAACGACTAGCAAGTTAGTGGTTATGCACAGATAGGAAGGACATTTTAAATTATTTTTTCCAATTTCCAATTTTTTTTGATTTTATTTGATATAAAATAAAAATTGAACAAACAATAAGATAAGTAGAAACAAATTTTATATTTTTTAAACCAAAATGAAAGAAGATCAAGATCAACAAAAGATATTGCTGATTTTGAAGATATAAAAGGGAAAAGAATTAAAAGAAACTAATAGTCAAAAATTAATATAAAAATTTATGAAAAAATATTAAAGCTATTAAATAATATATATTAGAAAATGAAATTGATTTTTGAATTTTTTTAAAAAACAATAAAGAAGAATAAAG
>Ga0209960_1002114_pt1 | contig 21394 bp, 21 predicted proteins | sample ThiBiot_500_plan_2_FD_183947 | JGI IMG/M metagenome (GOLD analysis project Ga0209960, IMG submission 183947) | Wastewater bioreactor microbial communities from Cape Town, South Africa - Thiocy_expt_500_plan (SPAdes) | ecosystem: Engineered > Bioreactor > Thiocyanate-remediating >...
CAATGTTGGTTTAACTCATTATCTTGAGAGTAGGGCTAAGTGTACGGGATGGCAGTGTAATGGATTTATGAATATAAGTTGCGTAAATTTAATAACGCACAAGCCACCGCAAGCTTATTATTACCGGGAGCAGAAATTTGTTGCACCTCGTGTAAATCATTATCGGGTTGACTGGTGTTATAAGAAAGGAAATGACTGCGGCGAAAGCGCGGCGCACTCTTTTTGTAGTCGCATGGGATTCATGCGCGCGAAGAATTTTACGCAAGAAAATAAAGTGGGTGCAACAAAAGCTTTAGGAGATGAAGCATTATGTTTTGGACCACAATGCAGTGCATTTAAATATATAATTTGTTACCGCTAAAATATTTGTATAAGGATGTATTATGCGCGGCAGGGATGTAATTTATATTGTTGATGAACAGGCGCAAAGAAGAGAGCAACTCCACACCATACTTAACTTTTCTGGCCAAATAGCAAAAATAACAAATTTGGAATCTAGAGAGACGCTAATCCCGGATATCCTTCTTATTGGGCAGCCATCCTTAATTAAAGATATCCAACTCTTATTGCAAAAAGCAGAGGCCTTGTATCCGAATACGCCTATTGTTCTTGTAGGTAGTATGATTAAGGCTGAGATGGCTAATACAAAGCTTCTTTTAAATTTGCCTTTTCCGTTTTCTTATTCGCAGCTTTTGGATGTCTTACATCAATGCCACAGTATCCGAGACGGAACCACAGTATCCGTTGAAAAAATAGCAACCTCGCCGATGTTTAAAAAAATGATTGGTTGCAGTCAAAGCATATTATTTGTAAATAAACTTGTGGAGCAAGTCGCGACTACTGACGCCAGTGTTTTAATTTTAGGTGAATCAGGTACGGGTAAAGAAATGGTTGCGCGTAATATTCATGCACTATCCTCCCGTGCAAACATGCCTTTCGTTGCCATTAATTGTGGTGCTATTCCTGCTGAATTACTGGAGAGTGAACTGTTTGGTCATGAGAAGGGGGCATTTACGGGAGCCACCGCTACACGAAAAGGCCGTTTTGAAATGGCTTGCGGTGGAACCTTGTTTTTAGATGAAATAGGCGATATGCCACTGCCGATGCAGGTAAAATTGTTACGCGTTTTACAAGAGCGTTGTTTTCAACGAGTTGGCGCTAATAAAGAAATAGCTGCTAATGTTCGCATCATTGCAGCAACGCATCGAAATTTATCTCACGCAATCACTGCTGGGACCTTCCGTGAGGATTTATTTTATCGCCTCAATGTCTTTCCCATTGAACTGCCGCCATTACGAGAACGGGCGGAAGATGTACCTCTTTTATGTAACGAATTTATATTGCAAATGGAGCAAATCCAGCGACCCTTAATCCATTTAATGCCGGAAGTAATTCACGCGCTTTCTTTATACCACTGGCCAGGAAACATACGAGAGCTTGCTAATTTATTGGAGCGATTATCGATTTTGCATCCACATGAAGTGATTACCGTAGATCATTTGCCCATCATGATTCGGGGAAACTTCTTTAAAGAAGATAAAGACTCTACCGACTCTCTTAATTCACATTTAGTTGAGGATTTTAAAAAAACCGGATTAGCTCTAAAGGAATATCTAAGGCAGGCAGAGATAGCCCATATTATGAATGCCTTAGAAGCAACTCATTGGGTTGTTGCACGCGCTGCAAAGCGATTGAAGATGCAACGAACAACCTTAGTAGAAAAAATACGTAAATATGGTTTAGTCAGGCCTAAAGTTGAGACCTGACTACAGATTAAGGCTTTTTGTTGGGTGGTTCGGTAGGAGTTACTGGAGGCTTTTGCGCTGTTTCAGAAGGCTCATCCTCTCGTGCAGCTTTGTAGTCCGCGATGATTTGGGTAACACTGGTTTTAATGTCGTGGAATAGTTTCCCTGACATAGTAGCAAGCTCTTTTAAATCAGGTAATTTAGATTTAGATTCGCCCATTTTAATTTTACTCCTAAACTCATATTCCATAAGCTAAGTATATACTATTCTACCGGGTTTACCGGACGCAGGTTTATCCCCAAATAGAGAGATACCGCATTGCGGGCTTTAGTAATTTGTTTATTACCGAGACTCGGGGCGCAATACTGAGTTTAAATGCATGGTACTGTGCGATCTTCCGCATTAGATATTCATCACTGGTTAATAATTCATCGACTAACTTTAACTCAAAAGCATCTTTTGCTAGCCAGTGCTCACCTGTAGCAACTTTGTCTAAATCTAATTCCGTACGATTCATAGCAACATAATTTCGAAATGCCAAGTGAATTTTTTCTAAATCCTCCTGCATTTTTTCCCGTCCTTTTTCGGTATTTTCACCAAATAAGGTTAAGGTACGCTTAAACTCACCCGCCGTTAGTAATTCGACATCAACATCATGATTCTTTAACCAGCGATGAAAATTAGGAATTTGTGCTACTACGCCAATGGAACCAATGATTGCAAAAGGTGCAGCAACAATTTTATTTGCGACACAGGCCATAAGGTATCCGCCACTTGCAGCCACTTTATCAATGCTAACCGTTAAAGGTATTTGTTTATCACGAATACGTTGTAATTGTGATGCTGCAAGGCCGTAGCTATTGACAACACCTCCTGGACTGTCCAGACGTACCAATACCTCATCATTGGGCTTGGCAATACTTAAAATTGCTGTAACCTCGTCACGTAACTGTTCGACTTGCGAGGCCTTCATATCTCCTTGAAAATCAATTACAAACAATACCGGCTTATTCTCTTTTTTATTTTTCTTTTTAACGCGCTTGGTGCCCAGAATTTCCTTGCTCATTACTGTATGAATTTCATTGTAATGCTCATTTAGGGATGTTATTTCCATTTTCGGTTTAGGTTTACGGCTTAAGGAGAAAAAACCTGCAAATATTACTAAAAAAGCAAGGACGATAGTTACTGTCTTTAATAGAAATAAACCATACTGACTCAAAATTTCCATGTAATTCTCAGATTGTTTTAAAGCAAGCATTATGGCGATCACCACCTAACTTGGCAAGCGAAACGCTAAGGTTTGATCTCTTTGCTGTGGGATGATATAACCCCACGTCATCCCGAGCTTTTTAGCGAGGGATTGTAAGTCTAAACTTATTGAATCGAGTGCACCGAATGCCCCATATCGTAAAAGCCTCTTGAATTGTTCAACGGTTTTAGTACCATGCCTGTTTTACAAAGCCTAAGCGATTATGCTGACCCTGAACAATTTATGTTTTGACTATCAAGACCGACCACTCTTGCAGAATATTCAGTTCTCACTAAAAAAAGGAGAGCTTATGCATTTAAAAGGTGCGAATGGTTCAGGAAAGACCACATTACTGAAAATTATTTCCGGTTTACATCGTCCCCATTCAGGAGATGTTTGCTTTAATGAAGAAAGTATTTATCTAAATCTTGCCACATATCAACACATGCTCTGTTATATCGGCCATCGCAGCGGTATTAATCCCACACTGACGTTAAAACAAAATTTATACTTTGATTTACATTATCAAAATCAAGACTTAAGACAACTTGCAGCAGTTTTTTCTTTACATAGATTACTTGATACACCTGCCGCTTATTTATCAGCAGGGCAACGCCGTCAGGTGGGATTATTAAAATTATGGCTAGAAGAGAAAAGTCTTTGGCTGTTGGATGAGCCTTTAGTTGCTCTGGACGAAGCTACTTTGAATATATTGGCGGCCAAAATAGAGCAACATCGCCAACGCGGTGGCATGATATTGCTTACATCGCATCAAAAACTCCCGGACTTATTGGGAGATTATCAGGAATATTATCTCTCATGAATTTATTTTTGAACCAATGCTTGCGTGAATTAACGATACAGGTAAAACAACTTAAGTTTCTTCTAAGCTCTTTTCTATTTTTACTAATTTTATTGTTCATGTTTCCGCTAAGTCTTAAACCTGAGCCTTTATTATTAAGAACAGTAGCATCAGGAGTCATCTGGATGGCAGTATTGTTATCAGCATTGCTTGCCGCAGAGCATATGTTTCAACAGGATTATGAATCAGGTGTTCTGGAACAATGGCTCGTATCTGGCAAATCCTTACCTTTACTTATTACGGCTAAAGTCCTAAGTCATTGGCTGATTAATCTTGGACCCTTACTCTTGTTATGCCCCTTGGCTTCATTATTATTCAACTTGAGTGCCTGGGAGGCCTGGGTTTTGGCCTGTACTCTTATCTGTGGCACCCCTGCGCTCTTTTTTTTGTGCGCATTAGTGGCGGCATTCGGGACAGGAGTAGAGCAGCGGGGCGCTATCATGGCTTTGGTATTACTCCCGCTGAACCTGCCTTTACTTATTTTTGGCAGTGGTACGGTACAACTAGCCATGCAGCAATTTCCGGTGCGGGGAAATTTAGCGCTGATCACGGCTTTTTCTATTCTTGCTGTAGGATTTTTACCCTACGCGATTGCGGGAGTTTTGCGTACCAGTCTTGCCGATTGATAAACAGGTTTTGCGAAAAGAGCTGAACATGTTAAAATCGGCCTTTTGCTTTAGTTTATTCCTATGTGGAAATTCTTATATCAACTTGCATCACCGCGAATTTTTTATCAATGGACTGGTCGTGCTCTGCCTTTGTTACTCGCAGCAGCACTTTTGGGCCTGATTTTGGGGAGTATATGGGGTCTGTTTTTTGCGCCTGCAGATTATCAGCAGGGTGATGCTTTTCGAATTATTTATATCCATGTACCCAGCGCATTTTTATCGATGGCCTTGTATGGCTGGATGGGTTTTCTTGCATTTCTACTGCTTGTCTGGCGAATTAAAATTGCTGGTTTGTTGATTCATCAAGTAGCGCATGTGGGAATGTGGATGGCTCTTCTTGCTTTGGTTACGGGAAGCATTTGGGGTAAACCCATGTGGGGTACCTGGTGGATTTGGGATGCACGCCTGACCTCGGAGCTCATTCTTTTTTTGCTTTATGCTGCGACAATTGCTATCTATCACTCCTTAAAAAACAAGGAAGCTGCAGATAAAATTATAGCCATAATCACTTTGGTTGGAATTATCGATTTACCAATCATTCATTATTCTGTGTATTGGTGGAATACGTTACATCAGGGAGCAACATTTAGTGTGTTTGCTAAACCCAAGATTGCTTTAGATATGCTCTATCCCTTGCTGCTTATGCTCCTTGGTTTTTTTTCTTGGTCTTTATGGACTATTACGGCGCGGGCGAGGCAAGAATTATTATTAAGAGAGAAGAGGCAAGAGTGGGTAAAAAATTTAATGAACGAGATTTAATATGTTAAACCAAATTATGCAATTACTTAGTATGGGTGGTTATGAAGCGTATGTATGGTCAACTTATGGTTTGGCTTTCATTATTCTTGTGGGGAATTCTTTTGCAGTGATTCGTAGAAAGCGATTAACTAGAAAAAAATTGCAGCAGTGGTTAGTGCAATAATGAATCCAGTCCGAAAACGCAAGTTATTAATTATCAGCTCCGCGCTTATCATTCTTGGTTTGGCTGCCACTTTAATTCTTTATGCCTTAAGGCAGAACATTAGTTTGTTCTATACCCCGACACAAATCGTAAATAATGAGGCTCCTTTAGAAATTGACATTCGTGCAGGTGGCATGGTAGTCAAAAAATCAATAATCCGAGGCGCAGGCCTTAATGTACACTTCAAAATCACTGATTACCATCATGAGGTACTCGTGTCTTATACAGGTATTCTCCCTGACTTGTTTCGTGAAGAGCAAGGGGTGGTCGTAGAAGGGCAGCTTAAAAATCATCAAGTCATTGCAACCCGTGTTTTAGCAAAACATGATGAGAATTATATGCCTCCTGAAGTCAAAGCAGCTTTAAAAAAGCAGGACTCAAAATGATCGCTGAATTGGGTATTTTTTCATTAATATTAGCATTACTGACAACGGCTTATCTTGTATGTGTCCCCTGTCTGGGCTTGGCGAGGAAGCAAAAAAATTTACTCAAGACAATGCCTATCTATGTGGTGGGCCAATTCATCCTAATTAGTTTTGCTTATTTATGCTTGATGGTTTGCTTTTTAAATGATGATTTCAGTGTTCTTTATGTCATGGCAAACTCCAGTGTCGCCTTGCCCTGGTTTTATAAAATATGCGCAGTTTGGGGAGGGCATGAAGGGTCGATTCTTTTATGGCTGCTTATTCTAAGTTTTTGGACGGTTTTGGTTGCCTTTTCAAGTAAACATCTAGATGAGGACATGCGCGCACGTGTACTGGTCATTCTGGGATTGTTAATCATCGGGTTTTTACTTTTTCTTTTGACGACGTCAAATCCTTTTTTAAGACAATTTGTAAATCTAAAGACCACCGGGCGTGATTTAAATCCGCTCCTGCAAGATCCCGGTTTCTTATTTCACCCGCCCATGCTGTATATGGGTTATGTCGGCTTTGCAGTGGCATTTGCCTTTGCTGTCGCTGCATTATGGGCAGGAAAGATTGAAACCACGTGGGCTAAGTGGACACGACCCTGGACATTGGCAGCGTGGTGTTGTTTAACAGCAGGGATAACTTTAGGAAGTTGGTGGGCGTATCGTGAACTGGGGTGGGGAGGCTGGTGGTTTTGGGATCCAGTTGAAAATGCCTCATTCATGCCCTGGCTTGTGGGAACAGCGCTCATCCACTCATTAGCAGTTACTGAGCAAAGGCGGCAATTCCAAGCATGGACCATGTTATTGGCGATTACTGCATTTTCGTTAAGTTTAATTGGGACATTTTTGGTGCGCTCCGGGGTTTTAACTTCCGTTCATGCTTTTGCAGTTGATCCCCAAAGAGGATTATTCATTTTAATTTTCTTATTACTCGTCATCGGTGGTTCACTGTTACTATTTGTCTTACGCGCGCAAACCTTAATTTCCATAAACAGTCCGCAACTGGTGTCACGTGAGAGCGCTTTGCTTTTGAACAATGTTCTTTTGGTTGTAATCATGCTTTCGGTATTAATGGGCACGTTATATCCTTTGCTTATTGATGGATTAGGTTTGGGTAAGCTGTCGGTTGGTGCTCCCTATTTTAATTCTGTTTTCGTACCCTTAATGTTCCCCGTTATTTTTCTGATGGGATTAGCCGTTCATCTCAAATGGCATCAGGATCATCTTCGTACACTGTTTAAAAAGTTGCGCTGGAGTGCTTTACTGAGCGTTTTAGTACCCATGATGCTGTGGTCTTTTAGCCGCACCACACTAAGTATTAACGCTTTTCTAGGTTTAGCTTTAGCTATTTGGCTTATACTTAGCACCGCTCTAGGTCTTGTTAATAAATGGCGAGACCGAGGGGGGTTTTTGAATATTAACTGTGCTTATTATGGTATGGTTATTGCTCATTGTGGGGTAGCAGTTGCGGTATTGGGGGTCACCATATCATCGACTTATGGTATTCAGGATGATGTAGCGATGTCCCCTGGAAGCAAGGTTACTCTTGCGGGTTACACTGTAGATTTTGTAACGCAGCAATCAGTTAATGGTCCTAACTACACGAGTACTCAGGCTGAATTTAAGATTACTGCGGGTGATACTTCAAAAACAATTTATCCAGAAAAGCGTATGTACACTATTGGTAAAATGGCAATGACTGAATCGGCTATTGATGTCAATCCATTCAGAGATATTTATATTGCCTTAGGAGAACCGCTTACTCAGCAATCCTGGTCCGTACGTCTCTATTATAAACCTTTTATCCGCTGGATTTGGGGCGGAGGATTCCTTATCCTCCTGGGTGGACTCCTGGCGATGAGTGACGCGCGCTATTATTTTCGAAAAAAATCGGTGAATGAGGTATGCGCATGAAAAAATTCGGGTGGCGATTCGTACCGTTAAGCTTTTTTTTACTCTTGGCCCTTTTTTTACTCAACGGGTTATCTTTAAAACCTCAAGAGTTACCTTCGGTACACATAGGAAAAACGCTTCCTAAGTTTCATTTACCGATTTTAGGCTCGGACAAAATCTTCGACTCCGAAAAATTTCCTAAGCAATACTTTTTATTGAATGTGTGGGCAAGTTGGTGCTCTGCGTGTATGGAAGAGCAGACATTTTTAATGCAGTTAGCGCGTTCTGGTGTGCCTATTTTGGGATTGAATTATAAGGATAAACAAGACCATGCATCTCGTTGGCTCGAGGACTGGGGAAACCCCTATCAATTGGTTTTACGCGATGAGCGGGGCAAAGTGGCTATCGATCTTGGCGTTTACGGTGCACCGGAGACGTTTTTAGTCGATGAAGCAGGAATTATTCAATATCGTTATGCCGGAATATTAACTCCTAAGGTGTGGGAGCAACAAATAAAACCACTCATGCGTAGCGCAAAGGGTTAGTAATATGAATCGCTTAATTTTATTCTTTATAGGCTTTCTCAGTTGTTTGAATCTACATGCGCAAACACAGAGTTTGTATCCTTTCGATTCTACAAAGAAGGAAGCTCAATTTCATCATTTACTTAAAGATTTAAGGTGCTTGGTATGTCAGAACCAGGATTTGGCGGATTCTCATGCCGAACTCGCTAAAGATCTACGTGATGAAGTGTATAGGATGGTACTAGAGGGGAAGAGTGATACGGAGGTTTACGATTATTTAACGGCTCGTTATGGAGACTTTATCTTGTTTAATCCACCGGTTAAAGCAATGACTTATTTGTTATGGTTTGGACCGCCGTTATTTTTAGTTTTGGGTTTATGGATCTTTATGCGCACTTTTTCCACCGCATCGTCAAATAGATTAAAGCAAGAAGAACATCATGGATAAGTGGTTTTTTTTATTTATTATCATTTTATTTAGTGCGTTCGTTGCGATCTGCTTGACCAAGCCATTAAAATTACCACGTAGTTTAAATTGGGCAATCGTTTTTATCTTTATCATGACGTCTATGATTATCTATTCCTTTTTTGGGGGATATGTTCAATGGCAGAATTATTTACGGCAACAAGAAAGACAAGTGCTTGCGCAAAGTCTACTGAAATCGGCAAAAAGCCCTGAAGAAATAATCGAAAAGTTGCGTAATAAATTAAGTACGCAACCACAAAGCGCTAAAGGTTGGTACCTTCTCGGGAGATTGTATGCAACAACAAATCAGCATTCAGAGGCACTTAAAGCATTTAATAAAGCGCATGAACTGAATCCTCGGTCTGAACAGTACACTGTTAATTATATTTATGCATTATGGCAAAATAATAACCAGAAATTCAACGCCAGCATAGTCAGTCTTCTCCAGCAACTTTTGACAGTAAATCCTATGCAACCGGATGCTCTTGCTTTATTAGCAATGAACGCGTTTGAACAGAAAAATTATCTCCAGGCGATAAATTATTGGCAGAATTTATTAAAACTTGCAGGCGATAATTCTGATGAAGCGCACTCAATAAGGCAAGCTATTGCTAAAGCCGAGCAGCTCTTACGCAATCAGAAAAAAGAATGATGTAAACTATTTTCCAATTTTGCTGTTTAAAAATCGTCTTATGATGTCAATCAAGCGCAATAATTGACATAATTTCGCCCATATTGTTCAACTAATGCTGTAATGCAATATAAGTGCTATAATTAACTTAACTTCAATTGTTATTCCAGTAATTTTTGGAGTTCGAGATGACTAAACCTTCTAAACCTTCTATACCTGAAAATGAGCATCAACGGCTGCGAGCGTTGTACAATCTACACCTCCTCGACACGGTGGCTGAGGATCGCTTTGATCGCATCGTTCGGGTGATTAAAAGTGTATTCCATGTGCCTATAGTTTGGGTTTCACTGGTTGATAAAGAACGGGAATGGCTTAAGTCGCGCTATGGATTGAATGTTCGAGAAATGCCTCGAGATATATCTTTCGGTGCGCACACGATTCTGCAAAAAGATTGCCTAATCGTTAACAACACGCTTGATGATATTCGCTTTAAAGACAATCCTTTAGTATTGCGCGAACCCCAAGTACGTTTTTATTTAGGATACCCCTTAAAAATTCAAGGTGAGTTTAATATTGGTACTCTTTCTCTGATGGATCATAAACCTTTAGAGTTTAATGCGGTAGATTTGAATATCATCCATGATTTAGCCACTACGACTGAAGCGGAATTGGATATTGAGCATCTGTCTACGGATGATCTATTAACAAATCTACCCAATCGTCAAGGTTTTTTGGTTCGCGCAAAAAAAATGATCAAACGATGCAAACAGTATGATAAGAACATAATTTTATTATACTTTGATATGCATAGTTTAAATGCAATTAATTCTGATTATGGTTTTGAAGAAGGAGATAAAATATTACAAACTTTTTCAGATTATTTACGGCATAATTTTCGCGTCTCCGATCTCGTTGCCCGCATTGGCGGAGATAAGTTCTGTGTATTGTGTCCGGGCATGGAAAAAAGACATGTGTCCAATGTTATTCAACGGTTACAAAAAAAACTGACTCAAATAAACGTGCCGATTCCAATTGATTTTCATATGGGAATGATAGAATATGATTATGTCTTTCATTTTTCAGTGGGTTCTTTGCTAGAGCATATTGATAAAGAAATATACCACTATAAACGAGTTCACCAACATACCTATGCTTATGCACATAACGAGTAATTAGAGTAACTTAGCATAGATTACACGCACTGCAATTCGTGAAATTTCTGCTAGGCTATATATAAGCATCCGTATTTTAAGGAGAATATGATGTACAAAAGGGTCTTATTTGCTACTGATTTTGATGAAGTTGGTGTGCTGGCTGCACATAAAGCTAAGAAAATCGCGGATGAAAATGGTGCCGACCTGATACTGGTGCATGTTGTCGAGCCGATTCCCGCTTATGCCTATCCTGGTTTTGCAGGATTTGCCGAAGTTGAACTTTCCATACGTGAACAGGCGGAAAAAGAGCTTAATGAATTGGCTGAACAGTTAGGGGTTGATGAACAGCATCGCTTTATCGAGTTCGGCTCTACAAAAAATGAAATTTTGCGTGTAGCTGAGGAGCGCAAAATTGATCTAATCGTTACCGGTAGCCATGGCAAGCATGGCCTTGCACTATTACTCGGTTCGACCGCCAACTCAATTTTACATAATGCTCAGTGCGATGTGCTTATCGTTCGTTCCTATCCCAATACGATAAATCCATAGTTTAATCATGAATGCCTCTAAACGGTTGAGGCATTCTGAATACAGATTTATCCTTTCGTTATTGCCAACTTTTCTCCCTATTTATTAATACACGGAACCGGGACTGTAGGGTTACCCTATTTTAGTGAAACAACTGCGGCTATAGTAGTAAGTGACCTTCATTCTTCCCTTTAAAAAAGGTATACTCACCTATTTGATTTTAAAATAAATGAAGGGTGCATGAAGCTGTTACGTGGTGAATCGGCACAACTCCTTAAGGATAGAGGAATTGTTGCAACAATTGGAAATTTTGACGGGGTCCATTTAGGTCATCAGGAACTTCTTCGCACTTTAAAAGAAAGAGCAGAACAATTCAATTTGCCGATGGCGGTTATTTTGTTTGAACCTCAACCCCGAGAATATTTTAACAAGACAAGTTCTTGTGCACGACTTTCATCATTGCGAGAAAAATTAGATAATTTAAAAAATTGTGCGGTTGATGTTGTTTATTGCTTAAGGTTTAATCGAAAAATGGCAGAAATGAGTGCATCAACTTTTGCTCACGATTTTTTATTTACTAAGCTTAATGTTAAATTACTCTTGGTGGGGGAGGATTTTCGTTTTGGAAAAAACCGTGAAGGCGATACACTGCTGCTGCGGGCCGTTGCTCAAGAATACAATGCTCAAGTAGAGATTTTTGAAAATTTTAATATTCATGGTGAACGTATAAGTTCAACAAGCATACGCAACGCGCTAAGCGTTGGCGATTTAACCCAGGCAGCACTCGGGATGGGACGTCCTTATCATATTTGTGGCCGCGTTATTCATGGAAATAAACGGGGTCGAGAGTGGGGTATTCCCACGGCAAATTTAGCATTAAATCGTAGTGAGGTGGCACTTCGCGGTGTGTTTGTGGTACAGGTGGTACTTAGTTCTGGCGCTAAACTGTTTGGGGTCGCCAATATTGGTAGAAGGCCGACAATTGATGGTAACAAACTGATATTAGAAGTTCATTTATTTGATTTTGCAGATAATATTTATGGTGAATTCATACAGGTAATTTTTTTGCATAAAATACGTGATGAAGTGAAATTCAGTTCTCTAGAAACTTTAATTGCGCAGATTCATCAGGATATTCAGGTGGCGAAAGAATTCGTCACAAATTTAACGATTTCACAATGTGGTGGCAGTAATGGCTGAATATAAAGATACATTAAATCTTCCAAATACCTCTTTTCCAATGAAAGCAAGTCTGGCAACACGGGAACCAGAAATGCTTGCCCATTGGCAAAATAAAGAGGTCTATAAACAGATTCGTGAGGCACGTCAAGGAAGTAAGAAGTTTATCCTTCATGATGGCCCTCCGTATGCAAATGGACACCTACATTGCGGTCATGCTTTAAACAAAATTTTAAAAGATATTATCATTAAAGCAAAAACTCTAAGTGGCTTTGATGCACCCTTTGTACCTGGATGGGACTGTCATGGCCTACCAATTGAGCTCAATGTTGAAAAAAAGATAGGGCGTGCTGGAGATAAGGTGAGTGCGCGTGAGTTCCGTGCTAAATGCCGGGAGTATGCAGGCAGCCAAATAGATATTCAACGGGAAGAGTTTGAGCGCCTGGGTGTTTTCGGTGATTGGTACAATCCTTATATCACTATGGATTATCGTTATGAAGCCAATATCGTACGCGCGCTGGGATTAATGATTAAAAATGGTCATTTGCAACAAGGTTTTAAACCGGTCCATTGGTGCATTGATTGTGGTTCTGCTTTAGCAGAGGCTGAAGTAGATTATGAAGAAAAAACTTCTTTATCAATCGATGTTGCTTTTAATGCGGTAAATCCAGAAGAATTTTTACATCATTTCGCGGTCAATGCGCCAGTTAAAAGATTATCACTACCTATATGGACCACCACCCCTTGGTCTCTTCCAGGAAATGAAGCCGTTTGCTTGCATCCTGAAGTTGAATATTCGCTTGTTGATGTGGGTAGTTTTTATTTAATCATAGCGACCGAATTAATAGAAACGGTTATGGCTCGCTATGCAATTACTGAGTTTACAGTACTTGCAGCTGTAGCTGGGAAGTCGTTAGAGCACCTTCGGGTTCACCATCCACTTTTTGAGCGGAATGTACCAGTGATTTTGGGTGAACATGTTACAACTGACTCAGGTACTGGAAGCGTGCACACGGCACCAGCACATGGTCCAGACGATTACATCGTGGGACAGGCCTATAATTTACCTTTAATTAATCCAGTTAAGGCAAATGGGTGTTTCGCCGATGATGTACCTCTATTTGCCGGACTGCATGTGCTTAAATGTAATGACCAAATTGTGCAGGCATTAGTGGAAAAAGGCGTGCTTTTAGCAAAAGAGAGCATCCGTCATAGTTATCCCCACTGTTGGCGTCATAAAAGCCCAATGATTTTTTTGGCAACGCCGCAATGGTTTATTGCAATGGATAAAAATGCTTTACGTCCTAAGGCTATGGAAGAAATAGAAAAAGTAACCTGGGTTCCCGATTGGGGACAAGCACGCATTGCAAATATGGTTGAAAATCGACCCGATTGGTGCATATCAAGACAAAGGGCTTGGGGGACACCAATGCCTTTATTTGTTCATAGTGTCACGCGAGAATTACACCCAAAAACGCTAGAGTTTATCGAAACCATTGCACAAAAAATAGAAAAAGAGGGGATTGATGCCTGGTTTGAGTTAGACAAAGAAGAATTTCTCGGAGAAGAGGCTGCAATATATGACAAAATTAATGACACCATGGATGTATGGTTAGATTCCGGTGTGACCCATTTTTGTGTGCTCAATAATAATTTGGAGTTGGCATTTCCTGCCGATGTCTATTTTGAGGGCTCTGATCAGCATCGGGGATGGTTTAATTCTTCATTAACCACAGCAGTTGCGATGTATGGTGTTGCACCCTATAAAACGGTGTTAACGCACGGCTATACGGTGGATGCTGAGGGTAAAAAGCTTTCCAAATCCAAGGGAAACTATGTGGCACTTGACCAGATGGTCAATCAACATGGTGCGGATATATTGCGATTATGGGTTGCTTCAACCGATTATCGTCATGAAGTGAGTATTTCTGAAGAAATCATCAAGCGTAACGCGGATGCTTATCGGCGAATACGTAATACGGCTCGTTTTTTATTAGCTAATTTATTTGATTTCACGTGCGCAGATGCGGTCGCTGATCATGAGTTACTTGAGTTGGATCGATGGGCAATCATGCGTTGTCAACAACTCCAAGAGGAAATCATAACCGCTTATGAACAGTATCAATTTCATGTGATTTATCAAAAAATTCATAATTTTTGTGCCGTAGATATGGGAAGTTTCTATCTTGATTTAATAAAAGATCGACAATATACCTCAGCAAAAAACAGCAAGGCGCGTCGTTCTTGCCAGACAGCAATGTATCACATTATCCGTGCCTTCACATTATGGATTGCTCCTATTCTGTCATTTACTGCAGAGGAAATTGCCCGATTTATCCCCGATTATAATCAGGATACTATTTATACCGAACTTTGGTACCGTGATTGGCCCAAGGTAGCATCAGTGGACATGACCGCTTGGGAGGAGTTACATCAAGTTCGGGATGAGGTTAATAAATCGCTAGAAGAAAGTCGTCAGCAAGGGATCATCGGTTCCGCGTTAGCCGCTGAGGTTACACTGTATGCAGATATGCAAAATTTTCCTAAACTTACTCGACTGGGCGAAGAGTTGAGGTTTTTACTCATTACTTCTGATGCGGTGGTGCAGCCGCTGAGCGCAATTCCACAGGGGCTTAAAGTGAATGATTATGGCTTTGCGATTCAAGTGGCACCCAGTGCTTACAATAAATGTGCGCGATGTTGGCATCGTAGACCAGAAGTAGGCCAAGACTTAAATCATCCTGAGCTATGCTCACGCTGTGTGGGTAATATCACCGGTCATGAAGAAGAGAGACTTTATATATGAAGAAATGGCATTGGTTTGCACTGAGTTTGCTGCTGGTCTTTGTGGATCAGCTCACTAAATATTGGGCAGGTCTTTATTTAATACCTTACAAGCCAATGCCGATAGTACCCTGTCTTAATTTTACCCTAGCTTTTAATACTGGGGCTGCATTTAGTTTTTTAAGTGGTGCCGGAGGGTGGCATCGATGGTTTTTTGCAAGCTTCAGTGTGCTCATGAGCATCGTGCTTATGATTTGGCTCTATCGAACACCAGCACAGAGTAAATTGCTCTGTGCTGCAATCAGTTTCGTGTTAGGTGGCGCTGTAGGTAATCTTATTGATCGGGCTTTTTATGGTTATGTTGTTGATTTTATTGATGTTTATTATCAGCATCATCACTTCGCCACATTCAATATTGCTGATGCTGCAATCTCTATAGGCGCGGCACTGTTTATCCTGGAACTTTTCATGTCGCAGAAGGATACGAAGTAACGTTGGTTATTAAACTTCAATTTTTGGCATAGTGGTGCGTGTGAGCAGCTGCGGCGTCGGATTGTGAATGCTCACGGCTCTTACTGAAGCTAAATTTAAAAAAAACTCTTTTTCTTCCCAGGCAATATCTGCGGGTATGAGATTTAATTGGGGTATGCAATGGCTTAGTAGCGAGCAGAAGGATAAGTCAGCAGGAAAAGGGCGGGCATAATTAAATCCAAAATTTAATACCGCCATTGCCTCAGATAAAGTGGCGATTCCTGGAAGATAATTCATAGAATAAATGTTTGCTGTTTGTGCAAGTGCAGGTAAAAAGCCCGGGCTACTGACAAAATGTACTCCAGCCTGATAACAACTTTCTAATTGTTCTACATCAATGATACCGCCCGCACCGATGTAAGCTTGTGGGTATTGCTGAATGATTTCTTGCAGAAATAAAGTATCTGTCGTGCAAATCTCAATTGTTTTAAATCCTGAATGGATAAGGTGCTCAATACGCTCATGAAGAAATTGATCGGCATCTAAAGAAATGATAAGTGATTGTGGCATTAATAGACTAAAGGGCATCAGCACAATTCCTTTGATATTTTACCTCTAATATAAAGCGCGCAGAGCGCTATGTAAAGAATATACATTAAGCCATGAATATCAAGTGTGCTTCAGGACATAAAGAAGCCTCCTGCCTGAAACAGAGTATTCTATTTAATAAAGCATCGCTAAGATGCTTTATTAATAGGGTGTTGGAGTCGTTTTAGTGGGCGTTGGATTAAAGGCTGGAGTTTGTGAATCTAGAGGCGCTTTTAGGGGGGATGTAGTTTCCATAGGACTTGGTAGTGGGGTAACTTGAGGCTTATAGGAATTAGCACCGAAGCGTGGCATATTCTCAAGTAAAGATTTCATCGTTGTTTCAGGAAGAGGGGAAAGGGATGGAATAGTTCCTAAGCCTAATAGACGCAGTGCTTTTTTAAAATAATCTTTAATCTCTCGTGGGTCGATCTTGTTCCCTTTGTTGTTTTCATCTTGTGCAAACTCATCCACTTTCTTTGCGAAATTCGTATAGAAAAAGTTTTTTGGCATCAATGGTATTGAGTCAAGGAATTTGAGCGCAGATATTGGCGCCGTTGGGAAATTTGCAGGATTATTCTTTGGTAATACCTCTTGAAGTTTGAGTTCTCCAGTCGCTACTTTTTCAAGGGTCAGCCTCATCTCCTCGCGAGCGGATTGCATTGTACGAATACTATTTTGTAGCTCACGTTGCTGAGTGCTATTTATTTCTTTTGCGTTCGTTATGTCTTCCCGCTTTTTATCAAAATTATGAAATTCTTTCTCCGCTTTAAGGGAGAGAGTTACCGTGTTTTTCACAACTAAGATGGAGGGCTCAGATTTTTTAAACGCTTGTTCAGCTAACAGTTTCTCTTCCATAGATAACTGATTAATATCCTGATTTTCTTTTAATAAGTAGAATTTATCATCCTGTTTTATTACTTTTTGATTGGGCTCCAGAACGAATTTTGCTTGTTTTGCCGATGGTACCGGGTTCCCTTCTTCATCAAAAAGGAATTTTTGATTTGCTCTTGTCGCACGTAAATCAAGTAAATTGGCTAATTTGAAATTTAGTGCGGTTTGCGCATGAAGCAATTTTTTTGCGCCCATTTCATCATCGAGTTCAAGTGCAGTCATCACTTCTGAAGTTTGAGCATGAATTTGATTTTCAAGTTCTTCAATTTTTAAATTAAGTTCTTCTTCGCTAAGTGTATCCAGAGCATCTAATTCTTGTTCCATATCGACCAAATTACGACTATATACCTCTTCTTTGTCGACAAACAGTTCTTCCTGCTCCTTAATGGCTTCTAATTGACTATCCAGTTCAGCCTCAGTTTCTTTAAGCGCTTCAAAGGTAGTTTCGTATTCACGGATGGCTGCATCCAGATTACTGATTCTATTTTGTAAGTGCTCAACTCGAGTATTGGGGGTATGAGCGCGGCTTGGTGTGTTTTGCTGTAAAAGCTGCTGATTTTGCATTTCTATAAATTCACGTACGCGCTGTTGGGCATGACTTCGTTTATCCATTAGCCACATGAGCATCATTGCGCGTAAGATATTTTGTCGGCGCAAGTGTTCAAGAATGGCCTGCTTATTGGCTTCAGCAATGTCGTTTTCTACGATAAGTTGCGTGCTGATTTCACCCTTTACCGTGTCGCCCGCTGGGGATTTGAGAAAGTTGACGAGATCTTGGGGGGTTTTAAAGCCAAATCGACTGACATTAATCGGGGAATTCGGTTCGAAATCTTTATCGCTAGGGGAGGCAAAGACAATTTGTCCTTTTTTATTTTCAAGTTGTTGACTTAACCAAGCCTCTTGATTTCTTGTCATTGTATTGAGTTGCACAGCCATAAAAGCATCCCCTCTTGATCGAGCCTGAATATATTATACATGAATTTGTATAATTAATCACCAATTTTTTTTATTTAAACGAATTCGCATAGGATAATCCACCACCCGCTTAAATCATATTTAATTCCGGAGGTTACTGGATATTTTCTCCTCTGGCTGATAAAATGTTTCAAAACTATACAGGATTTATCAGATGAGCAGTTATTGTGGCTATATAGCCTTGGTTGGAAGACCCAACGTTGGGAAATCTACCTTATTGAATCGTATTTTAGCGCAAAAAGTAAGTATTACGTCAAGAAAGCCACAAACAACTCGTCACAGTATTTTAGGAATTCAAACCCAGGGCAACTATCAGTTTATCTATGTCGATACTCCCGGGATTCATCAAGAAAGCCAAAAGGCTTTGAATCGAGTGATGAACAAAACTGCATTAACGGTATTACGCGATGTTGATGTCGTGGTCTTTGTAGTAGAAGGCACGCATTGGCAAGAAGAAGACGAGTATGTTTTGAGCCAGATAAAGAAAACTCAGGCTCCCTGTGTTTTAGTGATGAATAAAGTCGACAAAATTCCACAAAAAGAAATTTTGCTCCCCTGGATTGCACAAATGCAAGAGCGTCATCCATTTGCAGCAATTATTCCACTCTCAGCAAAAACAGGCGTTCAGGTAGAGCAATTAGAGAATGAATTAAAAGCGTATATGCCTGAAGGCGAGCATCTATTTCCTGAAGATCAATTTACCGATAGGCCCGTTAAATTTTTGTGTGCTGAGCTCTTAAGAGAGAAAATTTTTCGTTTCTGTGGGCAAGAGCTACCCTATTCAGTGAATGTGGACATTGAATCGTTTCAAGAGGAAGAAAATCTTATCCGTATTCATGCTTTGATCCTTGTAGATAAAGAAAACCATAAGCGGATGATTATTGGTGAACGTGGTAAAAAGCTGAAAGAAATGAGCACTGAAGCTCGGATTGACATGGAGCGCTTACTTGGGAAAAAGGTTTTTCTCCAGTGTTGGTGCAAAATAAAATCCGGATGGTCTGATAATGAGCACATGTTGCGTCAGCTAGGCTATGATTAAAACTCTTGAAGCATGGCTCATTCATAAGCAATGGTCTGGAGACTCAAGTGTTCGACTCACTCTATTTACCCGGGAGCAGGGATTGATTCAAGGGCTTTTTAAGGGGGGACGATCGCCCAAAAAGCAGGCCTTTTTAAATTTATTTACGCCGCTGTGGGTCACTCTGGAAACGCGTTATCAACGTATTTTTATCAAAAACATTGAAGGTGTATCACCCATCTTACCGCTACAAGGGCATGCATTATTTTCCGCTTTCTATATTAACGAAATCGTATTTTACTCGTTACCTCAAAATCAACCCGAAATGAATTTATATGGGCGGTATGTCGATACCTTACATCTACTTGGGAATACGCGGGAGATTAAGGAGATTGAGCCTTTATTGCGATTATTTGAATGGCATTTATTAGGAGTATGCGGTTATCATTTTTCCTGGACTCAAGAGGCCATAACGCAGGAAGCGATTATAGCGGAGCAATTTTATCGTTTTGTCCCTGAAACAGGATTTATTGCAGCACATTCTGGTTTTTCCGGTCATTCTATTTTAGCTTTTGCCCAAAATGATTGGGGGAATCTGGCTGCTCTTAAGACAGCCAAGAACGTGTTTCGCCTGGCCATAGATCATCTGCTAGAGGGGAGAACCATAAAAGCACGTAGCCTCTATCAGTAGCCACAAGAAGAGATTCCTCTTTCTAAAGTGGTTAACTTTAAATCAATAAGTTTTAATTTTAAAGTACACCGAATTATGATAATATGAGCCAATATTATCAAGTCTGAATGATTTTAAGATACTTTACTCTCCATAATTTCCTCTTGAAAAACCATTCGGATGCCCAGTTAAAGAATAGAGCTTCACTAATTGAGGACTAAAAAATGCCACTAAATACGGTTAATATAGATGAATTATATAAAGAAAAATTATCAGCTTTTATCAAGGATGCAAATTTTACAACGCTAAAAAACGCATTAATCGCGCGCGCGTCGCTATCGGAAGTATTTGAATCGCTAGAAATGTTTTTGGAAGAAGAGTACCAAGACGATAGAGAAGATTTAGGTAAAAACTTGACGCAAAAAGCGATTGCCTCCCAGGTGGAAGAAGATGAACACGCTTCGCAAAACCATGAGGCACTTATTACTCAATTTAAAAACAAGCTAGCGCAATTGGAAGTAGAGGTGCTTGCTTTAGAATCTGGAAAGCCAAAAATTCAAGAGCAAATAACAATCCTTAGCGAACAGATTAAAAAAGCAGAGACAAACCTAACCACGAAACAGTATATACTGGATGATTTGCAGCGCAGGACTCAACTTCGCTATCCTATGATTCTAGACCAAGAACAACAAGAGACTTTAATTATTACAAACTCAGCTAAATTAGCTCAGATAAATCAAGTTAATGAGCAGGGACAAGAGTGCACGACTCTACAAAAGAACCTTGAGGAAATGAAAAAACAACTTATCGCATTGCAAGAAAACCTAGCTAATGTAAGTGAATTAAAGTCACGGCTGGGAAAATTGGAGCAGGAAGCCCAGGACCGCAAGATGAGAGGCCAGGAGCATAGTAATGGTAATAAAAATATTGAGGTGCTTTTATCCCAGGAAAACATTGAGTTGTTAAACCGCGCAATTGACCAGGACACCGCAGAATTAAAACAAATAAAAGATAAATTAAATGAAAAACTAGCCCACTATAGAGATACGAGCTACGAATTATTTATAGAGGAACTTGAACAGTTATTGGCGCAAAAATTAGACAATAAAAATTCAGAGATATCGTTAAAAGTTAATGAAAATCAGGCTCAATGGCTCTGCAAGCGAATTCATGAAATTAAGTTATATCCAGTAAAAGTAAAGGCATTGCAAGAGCAAGCAGGACTATTATACTCAGAGATGAAGACACTCAGTGAGGAAATCGTCAAACTTAGCGATCAGAGAAAGGGACTAACCATTGAAAATAGTAACATGGATCCTCAGCACCTTCGAAATAGAAGAAATAAGACTCTTGGAGGGAGCGTGTTCTGGGCCTCTGGAGCTGTAACCAGCTTTTTAATTGTATTTACCTTTATGGCAAGTCCAATTAACTTTATAATTCCAGGAATCTTCGCGTTTGCCACCGCGCTCTATTGGACGATGGCATTGATTGATCATATCAGTCAAATTACCCAAACCAAGAAAATAGCACAAAACAATACGAAAATTGATACTATTGATATTGAATGCGAAAATAGACTTAAGCAAATGAAAACGCTCCAATTGGAAAATATTAAGCTTGATGATGAAATTAAGAAAATGACCTCAAGCCTATCCCATGATGATTCAGAAATAGAGCAAATTAAGACACAAAGTCTTCCCGAAACCAAGAGTACGGTTGGAATT
>Ga0209960_1002115_pt1 | contig 21391 bp, 24 predicted proteins | sample ThiBiot_500_plan_2_FD_183947 | JGI IMG/M metagenome (GOLD analysis project Ga0209960, IMG submission 183947) | Wastewater bioreactor microbial communities from Cape Town, South Africa - Thiocy_expt_500_plan (SPAdes) | ecosystem: Engineered > Bioreactor > Thiocyanate-remediating >...
CTCCTGTAATTGGAAAAAAAAGAAAAATTAGAACATATGCATATAAAGTCGGAGACCTACTTTTTTTTAAAGAAGAAGAAGAAATCTTTCTTGGTATCATTATTTTTAGAAAAAATCAAACTCTCACTATATCACTCTACCAAATGAATGGTGATACTTATGAACCAGCAAATCTTATTAAGAAAATATCTATTAATACAGTTATTCTTGTGAATGTGGAGCTAACTCAAACAAACAAGTTGACAAAAAACTCAGCAGAAGAACTCCAAAAAATTTTAAATAACAATCAATAATTAATTTTTTCAAATAAAAAAAGAAATTCTCACAAAAAAAGAAAGGGAACAAATTTTGATTATTTTTTAATCTGATGTCTCGTTTTTGAAATCCAAATTTCTTCCAATCAGGAAGAAAAAAAAAAAAGAATTTTTTTGCTTCGCTTTTTATTTGAAAAAATTTTTTGAAAGAATAGGAACATCTAGCAGATAATCGACACTTTTTTTTTCTTTCCAAAAACCTCTTCTTGAAATTTGAATAGTTTCAGTGATTGATATCATTCAAAAAAATGGAAATGATTCATTCATTAGTGAAATGAAAAGAAGAGGAAATTATTATAATGTTTTTTTTCTTTCTTTATCTTTTTCTTCGTCTTTTTCTCTTCGAATAATTTTAAAGAATAAAATAATAAATAAATAATAAAATAAAATAAAATAAAATAAAGTTTAGAAATCACAGTGTCGAGGGATGAGAGTATTTCAAGAAAAGTTCAATGTGGGAATGGTCAAAGCTATCTCTGACTTTCGGGTTTGACCATTTTTCCTTGCAAGTCTTATTCATTAATTAGTCCCTTTAAACGTTAAACAATGAGCTATCAAGACATAATCCTTGATGAACAATGGTTTACAATCTCACCAGCAGAATATGCGATACTTGGAATTGGAGGATTTGTTAATTTTGTTAATTTGTTAGTGGCTTGTTTTATTGTTTATCATAGAAAATATGGTCTGAATTAATTTTTTCAAACCAACTGGAAACTAACTATTTAATCAACAGAGATTTTTTGTTCCTTGTATCAATATTAGATGAAGTAAAATAATATTTATTTAATTGGCCATGAAAAAAAGAAACAAGAAGATTTATTTATTTATTTTTATTTTGTTTTCTATTTTCATTTTTTCTTTCTATTCAGTCCCGAGGAACAATCAATTCTCATAAAATTTTAAAAAATTGCTCTGTCAATCTCAGTTTGACCGTAAAGAAGAAAAATAGAAGTCAATGAAAAATTCTACAATTATAATTCAAAAAAAATTTGAAATAAATTGAAATCTGGCAAAAAAAAAAAAAGCCTGACGGTTGGAAAAAAAAATATGACGCTTTCTTGCGCAATTAATTATTCTTTCAAACAAAGACAAAACTCTGTGAAACACTCAAAGTATAATATTATTTCCAACTTCTTCCTTTTCATTTCCATTTTCATTTTCATTTCATTTGCTTTGTTTGTTAAAATTGTTTTTTTAAAAAAAATAAGGTTTAGGAAATGGAAAGGGTTACTGTGCGAACTCATGATGGCTTTGGCTATTCAATTGCAACACATTTGTTGACAAAGAAGAATGTTGAAAGAATTTATTTAATGGAAGGGAAGGACCCTGTATTAGTTCATACACAATCACTTGAAGTATGTTTTTTGAACCAATTTTTTTCAAACCTGTTAACATAAATTTATGTTTCGAATTAAAAAAATAATTAGGTAGTAAAACCTGATGAGACAGGAAAGTATACACCTTCAAAACAAGAAACATATGTTGTTCTCCCTGAAAGTGTTGTTGAAACTGATTCTGAAGATATTGATCATATGGATCATGAGAGATTAGAATTATTTAAAAATGCTCTTCAAATGTTTATCAAAGATAATTATCATCCAATTCATCCTGAAGTTTTTGAATTTTCAAAGGTAAAATTTTCATTACTTTAACCTTTATCATTATTTTAAAAAAATAAATCAAATATAATAAGGATATTTTCACTCCAGAAATACAAAAAGCTATTGAAACAAATCAATTTGATTCTCTTCTCCCATTAATAAAGAAGGAAACACCAACAGATATTTATTCATTAAAAGTTTTCCAAGAGGAATTTTGTAGGTTTGAATTTTCTTTTTCTTTTTATTTATTTATTTTTTGAAATAATTTGAAAAAAATCATATTATTAGGACATTTCTTGAAGAAATTGAAAACTTTGAAAACTCTGGGGTTCCTATTTCTCGTCCTAATAGTATGAATAATTATGGAGTTATTTTAGAAGATATGGGAATGTCTCCTTTGATGGATAGATTGGTAATTTTTTTTTTTCAAGAATAAGAGGAATTTATTGTTTTTATCTCTAACTTGACTTTTTTTTTTTTTTTTTTAGCTTCTTGATTTCATCTCTCCACTTGCAAAATTACTATATCCAAATGAAGAAACAGTACAATCATTAGATTCACATCATAGCTTTATTGTTTGATTTTGATTGATTCTTTTTCTTTTTTCTTTTTTTTTGAAATTCAATTTTGAATTTAATTTTATTGATCAATATAAAGGTACAATATAAATTAACTGAGGATTTAGACTTAGGTTTCCATTATGATGATTCTGATATTACTTTGAATGTTTGTCTTGGAAAAACTTTTACAGGAGGAGATCTCTATTTCAAAGGATTATTAAAAGATCCTAGTACGCATTCAGAACATTTTACTTTTTCTCACACACCAGGTAATTTTTTTTTTCAAAAATTTGTAATTTGTAATTAATTAATTAATTCAAATAAAAAAATCAAAGCTCAAGGTCTTCTTCATATTGGAAAACATCGTCATGGTGCAAGTGCAATTCAAAGTGGAGAAAGATACAATTTAATTGTTTGGGCAAGATCGAATCAACATAGAGCTTTGATGCATTCACACTCTCATTCACACTCGCATTCACATTCACATGGAAATTGTGATCATCAACATTAAAAATCTTGACACCTTTCTTTCTTTTTCAAGTTTATATTTCATTTGCACCTCAAACAAAATAATGACTTGTAAGAATTTCACAATGGAATGAAACCTAGACAAAAACAAAAATTAAAGATCTCGCCACCTCATCTTTCCTATCTAGAAATCTAGTTCATTGATTACTCTTTTCTTTCCTAAAGAGCTTTAGTTTTGAAAAAATAAATAAAAAAATAAAATAGTTTGAAGATGAGAAATGAAATCAAATCAAAAATAAAATAAAAAAGAAAATAAAAAAAGAAAGAAAATGAATCAACAATAAAAGGGTGTTAAGTTGAGGAATTGAACCCAAAGATCAAAAGAAAGAAAAAAAGTTAAAAAGGGGAGAAAGCATTCCATTCATGTTATATTGAGAATTCAAAGAAAAACAAAAACACAAAAAATAAAAATAAAAAATAAAATAACTTATCTTGGTATTACAACTTTTTCCTCTAAACATTCAATATCTATGAGTTTAAACCTTGAATCTTGATTGAAACAAGTGTGTAAAATGTTGAGTTGATGGGTTGGGAACAAAGAACTAAAGAGTGAAAAGATTCGCTTTTATATTGGATTCAATTTGAGTTTTGAGTTTGGATTTACCAAAGCCCAGTTCTCTTGATGAAATTTGGTTGTGATGTAATTAATTTTTTGTTGGAGTTTTGATTTTTCCCTTTTTTCCTATCTCAAATACCTTTTACTCTATTCTCTATTCTACTTCTTAACCCTCCATAATACACTTCTTATATTCAAACACAACTCAAAACAAACATCAACAATTCAAAAACTAACTTACTAATTCAAATTCTAATTGAAAATTTTTTTTTTTTTTTTTTTCTTTTTTTTTGGTTTAATAGATAATTATTAGTTAGTTATTTGGGTGAAGATTACAAAAAGATTAAGAAAAGAATTATAATTTTTGTTGCTTTTGGATTCCCTCTCTTCTCCCCTTTTTGTTTGATGTATTTTATTTTAATTCTTCTGATTATTATGTTTTTTATTTGATTTAATCAATTTTTGTTGGTTGTTTTGGTTTTCAAGATTGAATGATTTTTGATTGATTTTCTAAGTTTTTGTTGGAAAGAAATAATAATTATAAAAAAAAAATTTTTTTTTTAAAGTTTTCTGCGGAAAATCCAAAGCATAACACATTTTTTCTTTCTCTCTCTTCTTGTTGAAAAAGCATAAAGGTTTTTTTCTTTCTTATTCTTCTTTCTTTCAAATTAATGCTTCATTTATCGAATTCAATTCAGCTTCTTTTAAGTGTTAATTTTTTTTTTTTCAAAAAAGTAGTGCTTTTTTCACTCGAGACGCATAAGAAAAACATAAAGGATTAGCAAACAAAGAAATAGAAGAAGTAGAAGAAATAGAAGAAGAAAAGAATAAAAATAAAGAAACAAAAAATAAATAACAAAGTAAACAAATACAATGTCCCAACCCTCTCAGAATACTACGAATACTACTCAAGATACTCCTCCTACTACTCAAAATACAACCCAAAATGCTTCTCAAAATTCTTCAAAAGAACAAGAGATTGTAATTTGTCGTATTTGTGAGAATCAAGTCTCATCTTACCTTCTCGAGGATCACTCTACATATTGTCAAATAATTAATAAATGTTTAGCAGATATCGATGGTTTCAATGAATTATTTGCGACAATGATAACAACAGTAGAGAGGAGAACAAATAAGATTCCTTATGTTGGAAAGAATGAAGAACAAATGTCAGATCAAATAATAATGAAAACTATTTCTGATGCTGCAAAAGCTGGACTTGATTTAGATAAAGCTGATGATGTCAGTTTGTATGTTCAACAATTTCGAGGACTCAAGGATATTCATGTTAACGATATATATTTACTAACAATGATTACTAGTGTCGTTGATACACTGGAAGAAAAGGCTAAAGCATTACAAAAAGTTCGACACTTGACAACCACAAAAGCAGCATGTCTAGTCGTACCGTCTGACAAGGTTTTACAACCAAGGATTGATGACTTCATGATTCTCAAAACTTTAAGTCATGGCTCATTTGGTAAAGTATATTTAGTAAAGAAGAAATCAACTAGGGATTATTATGCTTTAAAAATGTTAAAAAAGAAAGACTTGGCTAGAAAAAATCAATTAGATCATGTGATGAATGAAAGAAAATTACTGACGATGATCAATAGTCCTTTTGTGATTAAGTTGTACTATTCTTTTCAAACTGTCGATTCATTGTATATGGTTATGGAGTATGCTAATGGTGGAGATGTCTATATGTTATTAACAACTGTTGGTGTATTAACAGAATCATGGGCAAGATTTTATATTGCTGAAGTTGTCCTAGCTCTAGAGCACATTCATTCCTTAGGAATTGTTCATAGGGATATTAAACCAGACAATTTATTAGTTACATCGACAGGACATATTAAATTAACTGATTTTGGTCTTTCAAGAGATGGTTTAGTTCCAAAACATGTTTCTCCAAAAGGTTTAATGAAAGATTTTGGTCAAGGATCAGAGGTATTTTTAATTTTTTTTTTTAATTTTTGATTTTTAATTTTTAATTTTTTCTAAAATCTTCTTCAAATTTAAAATTTCACAATTCCTATTTTAATTTAATTTAATTTAATTTATTAATTTATTTATTTATTTATTTAGGTACCAACTTTAGAAAAGTTATGGGATAGATTTATGTCTGTAAAACCAGATCGTCAAGGTTCAAGATTAGAACAAAGAAAATCAACACATCAAAAAGCAAGAGCAGCTTCTAAAGAGGCATTATATTCTTATGTTGGGACACCAGATTATGTTGCACCAGAGGTACAATACTTCATTTTTTTTTTGGTGATTTGAATAAAAATAAAAAATAAAAATAAAAATTTCCAATATAGGTTATTCTAGGAAAAGGTCATGATATGAGACTTGATTGGTGGACAGTTGGTGTTTGTCTTTATGAATTTTTAGTTGGACTCCCACCATTCTTTGAAGATGTTTGCTTCATTTTAATTTTAATTTTTAATTTTTTAATTTCTTATTTTTCTTCAAAATATTTTAGGATTTAGAAGATACTTATAATAATATTTTGACAAGGACAATTGAATGGCCAGCTGATATTAGTCCAGATGCAAAAGATTTAATAGATAAATTACTTACTATAGATCCAAATAAAAGATTAGGAGCTAATGGAGCCGAAGAGGTTTTGATAATTATTTTTTTTTTATTTTCTATGCTTCTAAATGCAATACAATGATTTTATAAAATACATAATAAATACAAATCAATTATAATAAACAAATTTAGGTAAAGAAGCATCCTTTCTTTAAAGGAATTGATTGGGATAATCTTTATCAAGCAGAAGCTTCTTTTATTCCTTTTGAATCTCACATTGAAAATACTTCTTACTTTCATAACTCAAGTACAGATGATCGTGAATCAGTTGTTCCTACATTTGAAGATCTCGAACATACACAAACTCAACCCCCTCAACATCAAACAGAAGCAGGATTTGATGCATTCCAATTTAAAAATTTAGCATTACTACATGAAATTAATATTTCTAAAGCTAAAACTGTTAAAGAAGCAACTTTATATCTTCCAACAGCTTCTATGGTTGCAGATTCAACAAGTCAAAAACAAATTGTATTAAGTGATAAACCAGTTCATTGTCTTGTTGTTGAAGATAACCCAGTTACTCAATTATTAGCGAAAGCTTTAATGAAACAATTAGGAATTTCCATGACTCAAGTGAATTTTTTCTTTTTTTTAAAAAAAAAATAACTCAAATTAAATTAAATCAAAATTAAATAAAAGGCAAATAATGGATTTGAAGCCGTTCAAAAGGGTACTCAAACTAAATTTGATATTATTTTTATGGATATTATGATGCCTGGAATGGATGGAATGGAAGCAACCAAAGTTTTAAGGTGATTTTCTTATTTTTCTTAAATTCCATTAAACTTTTTTTCATTTTTTCTCATTTTTTTATTTCTAGAACCGATGAGAAGTCATTAAATAAAAAGACTCCTATTATTGCTTTTACAGCATTATCCGACTCTCCAACTCAAAATTATATGAATGTTGGAATGAATGGACTTCTAGCAAAACCTTTTACTAAAAATGAACTGTATAACATCCTTCAAAAATGGCTTTCAAATGATAGAAAAGATAAGATTCATCATTAAAATATATAATAATTAATAAATTTTGAAGATTAATATTGAGACATTTTATTCAAAAATTTGAAAAAAGCAATGATTCTATTATTCTATTTGTTCTATTTGATTTCTTTCATTTCCCTTGATTTCTTGCAGCTTTGAATCTTGAAATTCTCTTTGGTTGCTCCTTTATTTTTTTTTATTTTTTTGTAAGAAATTTTTCACTCTAAATAAATAAATAATACATTTGGTGGAGTTTTTGGTTGTTCTACAGGTCGAGGTGTGAAACGAGTTTCCCTTTGTTTCATGTATTCCTTTTCAATCTTGTGGCATTAAAAAAGAAAAAGTCAATAAATAATGTCCAAAAAATAATAATAGAAAATTTAAAATAAAACTAAAAATATTAATTCAAAAGACTTTACCTCACTGAGATGTAAATCATCTTGGTCATTCATTTCTGCAAGATTATGAAATTGGAGTTGTTCTGGAGCAAATACATCATCTTCAAGTTTTATTTGTAGTGTATCATCATGAGTTGCTATTTGCTTATTTGTTTCCTCTTGAACAACAACATTTGTTGGTGGATTCGTACTCTGATTTTGATTTTGGTCCTTGTTTTGATCCTTGTTTTGGTTTTGATTTTGATTTTGATTTTTCTTCCCTTTTTGTTTCTTTTTGTTTTTCTTTGCAAGTTTTGCTTCTAACTTTTCAGTTTTTAATAAATCTTTTTGAATAACTTCTTCTGAAAATGAGACTCTTTTCTTCTTTTTTAATTCCTCGGAAGGTTCATGAATTTCCTCTTGTTGTTCATCATGATCTTCTTCTTCTTCTCCTTCTGTTGAGGAAGCTGAGTTCTCAGATGATTCATGTTCTTTTTGAATGTCAGTTTGAATTCCTGTTGTCTCCCTAATACTTAACATTGTTGTAAAGATATCACTTGGATTTTCTATTTTGAGAGTCTCAAAGTTTATAACTTCAAATGAACTTTTCTTCTCTTTTTCCTTTTCCTTTTCCTTTTCTATTTCCTTTTCTATCACCACCATTTCTTCTTCCTCTAATTTTTCAAGTTCTTTTGCTCGTTTTGCAAAAGCTTCAAACTCCAATTCTCTCAACTTTTTTTCATCTATTTTTTCTTTTTTTTCATCTACTTTTTCCTTTTTTTCATCTATAACCTCTTTTTTAACTTCTCCACTTTTAGGACTTTGTTTTAATTGTTGTTTGGGTTGTTGTTTGGATTGTTGTTTAGACTGTTGTTTAGGTTGTTGTTTGGGTTGTTGCTGTTGTTGTTTAATAGGTTGTTGTTGTTTAGACTGAACTTCAAATGGATTCTTTGGTTTATCTTTTTCAGTTGGATACATTGGAAGATTTGAAGAAATAAGATTAGAGTTTGCATCATATTCTTCAGCAATATTGACTAAATCTCCTGTTGTCCCTTTGATTTGATGAACAACTCCTATTTTTTCATTTAATTCTTTCAACTCTTGATTTTTCTTTGTCATATTCTCATCAATTTGTCTCTTTCTCCGACTAATAATATCAACAGCTTGAAATGATGTCCTTTCTACAAACCAATTATCTCCTAAACTTACAAGTATTTCATTTGTATGTACAATTGATCCAGGGAAAAATGCGACCTTGCTCACAGGAACCATTATATCATGGCTTGTTTCCTCAGGAAGCTTTGTTAACAACTCTTGAAGTTGATTATATTCTTGTTTCATCTTCTCCCATCCCGCTAAATGGTCTTTGGCTTGTTGAATTTGCTATACAAGTTTTATATTTATTTTATTTTAGTTTATAATAAAGAAATTTGAAGATCTCTCAATTGTTTCAAAAGAATTAAGTCTCTATACTCTTAATTGTAAACTATAAAACGAAAGACAATATTAAAGAATTGTAATAGTTAGAACAATAATTAGAAGACACACAAGGAATTAGAAAGCAATTGGCATTTCTAAAGAGATATGGAACAACAATTACAAATAAAAATGAAAACAAATAGAATGAAAATGAACAGAAAATTAATAGAAGAATGCGTTGAATGAGTTGAATTGGTTTAATGAGCTACAGTTAAGAGTTAAATGAATGGGTTGATGTGTAAGTTAATAAGTTAGTTCATGAATACTTACAAGTTGAATGTTTTTTTCAGCAAGAGGGATATTCATTTTATTGGAAAAAAAAAAAAAAAAAAAAAAAAAAAAAATCTCTTTTTCAGATTCAATCTCTTCTCTCATTTACATATTGAACTAATTTTATTCATCAACTTAAAATAAATAAATTCATTCAATTGAAATCTTTTTATCAATTTTTGTATTAATTTTTTTAAACCAATTTTGTGTCAATTTCTTGATATTATTTTTCAACAAAAAATTCGATTGATGGATGATAATAGATCCATCAATTAAAATTTGAAATTCTGAATGAATAAATTGTTCCACTTCGCAATAATTATTGTAAAACAGAAAAATTTGATAAGATTAATTGGGAGATAATTCATTAAAATTTCTAAATTACATCTCTTGTTTGATAATATGATTTGAAAAATGGATTTATAACATTTTATCAATTTTTGAGGCAATCTCTTGAAATGTTGGTCTTTGAAGTGGATCTTCATTCCAACATTGTTTCATTAATTCAATTAATTCTTTTGTTCCTATTTCACCATCTTCATTTGGAATTGGTGGCTAATTATCGGTTATTATCCTTTTAATAAAGTTCAAAAATAAAATAAATTATAAAATAAATTATAAATGTTACTCTTTCACCTGATCTAACTTTCATTTCAATTTCATGATTTGGTAATCCTTCCCAAACTTTTTTCCTTGTTAACATTTCCCAAATAATAATCGAGAGTGAATATACATCTTCTTTTGCTTCAATCTATTCATATTTATTGGCTTCAAAAAAAAAGAAAAGTTTTTTTAGAAAAAAAAAGTAAACGAAAAGTACAGAAAAATCTTGAATCCTTTTAAATCTAGTTCGATTGAATGCTTCAGGTGGTGCATAATGAATTGAAAGTCCTTGATATTCTTGAAATTGTTGATTTTCAATTTTCTCCATTTTTTTATCAATTTTTGCAAGTCCAAAATCACAAATAATAGCTATCGTCAAAGTTATTATTTATTGTCAAAAGAAATGAAAAATAAATAAATAAATAAATAACCTGTTAAAACATATTTCCCGTTTGAAATTTGATGTTGATCTAATAAAACATTTGCACTTTTCAAATCATGATGAATAATTCCTAATTCTTGAATTGATCCCATTCCTTTTGAAATATCACTAGTTTATATTTTTTTTATCTTATTATTGAGAAGATAAAAAGAAAGAAAGAAAGAAAGAAAAATATTTACCTCGTCAATTTGAGAGCAAGTAAAGAAAAAAGATCTTCATTTGGATGATGAATAAATTGAAATAAATCAAGATTATAAAGTTTGGTGATGATATATTTCTCTGGTTCAGTTGTATATCCAATTAATTTTATCACATTTGGATGAAATGAACATGCCCTTTAAATGAAAATAAGAAAGAAAATAAATTCAAAGAAGAAAAAGAAAATAAAAGAAAACAAACCACATCACAGAAAGTTCTTGAAAAAAATGTTGATCATTTTCAACAATGGAATATTTCAAATTATCTAAATTTCATTTTTTTTTTTTTTTTTTTTTTTTTTTTTTTTCAATTTAAAATGAAAATTAAATAAATGATAGATTATACTTGGAATTTGTTTCAAAGCAATTTTATCAGTTTTGTGTTGAGTAACTAATTCAGGATCAAGTAAAACACCAGAATAAACAAATCCTGATCCTCCTGATCCTAATTTCTGGTCAATTCGAATTTGGGTTTTTGAATCAAGATGCAAAAATCCAGGAATCGAAATTTCTTTTTATTTTTCTTTTTATTTGTTTTTTTAATGACATGAAAATGAAATAAAATAAAGAAACCAAGGGAAGTGTTCAATAAAGTAGATTCAGATTTGTGATTTGGATCCTTTAATTCAAATTGATTTGGTGATTCTTTATTCTTCTCTTGTTTAGCTCGATGTTTGAGATAAAAAATAATTCCAATTATCAATAAAACTAAAACTAAAAGTCCAATAATTATTCCAACTATCATCCCAGCTGAAATAAAAAGATGAGTGTTTTTTTAAAAAAAAAAATAAAAAGAAAGAAAGAAAGAAAGAAAATTATAGAACTCAAAAAAAAAAGATTGAAAAACCTGAAGAAGGTTTAGTTTGGTCATCAGGTTTGTTTTGATCATCAGTAGCTAGTAAAAAAATTAATTTGAAGATTTTTGTTGTTGAAAAAGGAAAAAGAAAGAAAAGAAAATACCAGAGAGAGTGGTAATTTGAATAGATGTACCAAATGGTTCTTTAACACCATTTTTTGATGAATAAACTGTAATTGTATATCTACAATAAAATTGCCACTTAAGAAAAAGAAAGAAGGAGAAAAAAGAAAAAAGAAAACAAACTGAGTTGTGGGTTGAAGTGAAGTAATATTAAAACTTGTTTCAGATTGGGTTGTGAATTCTGTTTCACTTCTTTTGGCTCTAATACGTATTAGAAATTAAAATAAAGTGGAAATAATAAAATAAAGAAAATAACATTGATTGAACAATAATTGAATAACTTGTTGCCAATGAAACACCATTCCATGATATATAAACCCATGTTGTACCAATATTAGCTTGTAAATTTGATGGTGCTATTATTATTTTTGTTCATTTTAATTAATTTCTTTTAATTTTAATTTCAAAATTCCATTATACCAGATATTGGTGTTTGAAATTGAATTGTATTTCCAATTGTCTCAAATCCTCCTGAATTTCCTGAATAAATTCGAATCATATAATCTGTCCCTTCTGTTAACTTGTTTTTTTTTTTTTTTTTTTTTTTTTTTTTTTTTTAAATTTTTTTTTTTTTTTTTTTTTTTTAATTTTAAAATTTTAAAAAAAAAAAAAAGGAATACACTATTCATTGTAACTTGGTTTATTGTTACATCCAATCCCTTCCCGTCATTAATTGGAATTAACATTTCTTGGATAACCAAATAAACACGATAATTAATTGCTCTTGTTGGTTTCTCCCATGAAATTATGGCTGAATTTGGTTTTGCAATCATTTGAACTTTCAATACTGGATCCGGTACTATTATTGTTTATTTATTCTGAATATGAATAGTGAGAAAGAAAAAAAAAAGTCAACATTGAATACAAGGTGATTGTATTTCATCAAATTCACCAACTGTGCCATTTGTATCCAAACAATTTCGAATTGGTGAACCTCCATATCCTTCTTCACAATATCCACCTGAAAGAAAGAAATCAATATTTTTCAAAAAAAAAGTGAAATAAAATAATAAAGAAAGAAGAAGAAAATACCAATTCTTTCTCCAGATCCAGTTGGTGGCCAATATGCATTTCCTTCAATTACTGAAAGACATTGAATCCCTAGTATTTTTTTGAAAAAACAAGGAATGAAGAAAATAAAATAAAAAATGAAAAAAATGAAAAAAATGAAAACCAACAATCAGTTGAAATGATTGCACTTCTTCCTTCACTTAAATCAAACCCATTTTCATTTCCTGAATAAATTGTGAAAATGTATTGAATTGATTGTTCAAGATTATAAATAAATGTTGAATTGATATTTCCAAAATCATTTGAAGAAATTAAAGTCTTATTGAGATCTTTTTGAATGAGTCTGTATTGAGTTGCACCTTCACTTGATTGCCAACTTAATTCAAGTGTTGTCAAATTAATTCTTGTTGATTGAAGAAATGCTGGTGCTATTTTATTTGAGAATTATGATTTAATAAATGTGAATTGAAATTGTGAAAAGAAAGAAACGAAGAAAGGAATGATTATACGAGCAGGAAAAGTTGTAAAATTAAAACTAGTTCCAACAGTTTCAGGATTTGCAAATATTCGAACAGTATACTTTTGATTTGAAAGTAGATCATTTATTGTGGTTCTCAATTTTAATTCACCCAAATTGATTTGACTGACTTGAAGTGATTTTGATAATAATAAATTTTGACTAATTATTTGAGTTCAATGGTTGTTAAAGTGAAATTGGTAAAGAAGGGAAAAAAAGAAAAGAAAAATTGCTTATGATCAAAAAGTTTTGCAGAATAGCTGGTCGCTCCTGAACTTGGAGTCATTAAAAATGTTATTGAATTATAATTCAATTGTTCTATTACAATTCCTGAAACAGCTGTTTATTTCATTTTTTTTTAATTTTAATATTTTAATTTTAAGATTGCAATTTAAAGAGTCAAAATGGAAGAAAAAAAAGAGAGAGAAAAATATACGAGAAGGATAAGTAGCTGAAATAACATCCCTAAAATAAGATGACGAACTTGATGAAACTTGAGTGAATAATCTCATTCTGTATAAAGTATTTGAATTCAAATTTGTGAAGGTGTAACTTGTTTTTGTTGATTCTATCGTCTCATTCGATATCTTGTTTATCATTGATTGCAATTTAATGAAAAAAGAGAAAAAAGAAAAATAAGAAAAAAAGAAGAAAAAAGAAAAAAACCAAATTTCCAAAGGAATCAATAATTCCAACAAGATAACTTGTTGCATCTGAACTTGAATTCCATGAAATTGAAATTGAATTAGAGGTTATTACTCTAACAATCGGAATTGCAACATCAATTGTATTTCCACCTTTTTATTATTTCAGTAATTGTTTGATTAAAAAAATAATTAAATCGAAACCTTCTTCAGTACAAGAAAATCCATCTCCAAAATATCCAAGATTACATTGACAAGTAAAACTTCCTTGGGTATTTGTGCATGTTGCAAACAAATGACAATTATCAATTCCCAAATTACACTCATTAATATCTATTTTTGTAAAATTTTGAAAAATGAATAAAAATGAAAAATAAGTAAATAATAAATCAAAATGAAGAAAATACCAAGACAACCAACACCACCATAGCCAATTGGACAATCACATGTAAAAGTTGTTGCATTTGTTGAAATACATTCTCCATCTCCACATGGATTTCCACTTAAACATCCATCTATTGTGTTGTTATTTTATGGAATTTAGAAAAAATGAAAATAAAAGAAACCTTGAATATTCAATATGAACCCATACAAATGTCCATCATCTTGAGAAAAATCATCATTGATCCATAACTTCCATTGTCCATTTGGATATTTTCCTCTAAAATTTGAAAATGGTTCCTCTGGTCTTAAGGGGCTAACCACACCATTTTTTGAAAATGAATAAATTGAAACTGAATTTGGAGCTGAATCTGTAAAAAGTGTTCCATCAAATACGTTATCATATGAAGATCCTCTTTGATTACTTAGGGTAATGTAACTTCCATCTGGTCCATATAATCTAATTATTAAGTCACTATTGTAAGTATGAGCCACCCAAATCTGTAAAGTGATTAATGTATAAAAAGAAAGTGGTGCATTTAATCCTGAGACATTAATAATGCTTTCAACTGGTGAATTGGTTTTAGAGATGTATTTTGATTCGGTGTTTTCAAAAGAAATGGTAGTTGCAGAATGAACATCCTGAGAGTAGTATACTAACAATACAGTTAAGAAAAGCAAGAACCTTGAAGAAAGCATCAAGTCCTTTATTTATTCCATCAACTAATTTTACTTTTGGAACCTTTGCACTTTGACCTTTTGATTAATGTGTTGCATCTTCTCGTCAACCGAATAATAAAAACAATGAAATGAAATCAAAAGAAGAAGAAAAGAGAAAAAAACATTCTAAAATTAAGATTCTAAAACAAACCAAAGTCATTCAACGAGGTTGAATTTAATGAGCAACTCATATTGTTAAAGCTTTGATGAATTTATTTTGAATCCAACCATTTTTTTTCTTGATTTGCTTTCACTTCGTGCGCAGCTTTCAAGAAACGAGATCTTGTAGTTCGCTCTGCAATTAATGCATCCTCTTCCAACCTTTATGAAGATTGATTTATTCAGGTTCTTCTTTATTAATTCTTTCTGATCCACAAAATGAAAAATTATTGAATAATCATCAAAAGAACTTGCACTATTAATGAAATCAAAGGTTGAACTTTGAATTGAACCTCTTGTGTCCAAAACTAAACTTTGGTACGAATTATTCTTTCATTTCTTGAACTTTTCTTTGTCTTTCTTTATAAAATTCTTTAATTGATAGATCTCTGTATTGTCATTTGTTGTTGAACATTATAAAGTGGAAAAGTAATTATCAAGACGAAAATCATTACTTTACTCAAAAACTATACAAATGATACAAGTTATATAAAATACAGAGAAGGAAGTTAATGAAGATAGTGAACTAAGTCCTCCAAAATAGCAAACGATTTAAATGCGATTTGAGCCAGAATTGCTTTTGTGGTTGTTTCTGTTGAGGAACTTTCTCTTGGACTTGTTTTGTTAGAACTGTGTTATGAAGTGAAAGAGTTATATTAGGAGTAGAAGAAATAATATCAACTGGATTTTGTTGGTTACTAATAAGGAAGTCAACTAAGTCATTTACTCCATCTTCAATTCCAATATTTGATTTTGCTGATGTTCTGAAGCTATTTGTTTTATAAATTAGTTATTAATTACAGATTGTCAATGGATAAAAGCAAAAGTTATAAGGAAGGAAAGAAGAAAGAGAAGAAAAAAAACCAATTCTTGATCTTATTTAATTCACAACATTCTTCAATTTCTTGTTGGGATACTTTATGGATAGGACTATCAATCTAGATATTCAAATTTAAATATGTTAATTGATGAAAAAGAGGAAGAAGAAGAAATGATAAATGAGAGAACCTTATTTGCAAATAATAGACATGGGATAGAAAGATCAGAAGAATCAATCTCTTTTCGCCATCTGGAAACATTATCAAAAGTTTCTTTGGATGTGATATCAAATACAATAATAGCAGCATGAGCTTGTTTATAATACACTTTTCTAAATTGACCAAAACTATGAGATCCTGTTAAATCCCAAATTTGAAATTGAACATTGGGACCATCTTTTGAATCAATTATTTTAAGAGAAATATCAACACCAATCTATGTTATTGTTCAAGAGAAAAAAAAAAGTAAATATCAGAACTTCATCATGATACAAAGATAAAAAGAAGAAAGAAGAAAGAAAAAAAAGATACAGTTGGACGGATACTATTTTGGAAAGAATCATCCACTAATCGTTTAATGAGAGCTGATTTACCAGTACAAGGATCTCCAACAATAATAATTTTAAAAAGGTTCGGTTTTTGATTCTCAATCTTTTTTTTTTTTTTTTTCTAAACCATGAAAATAGAATAATGAAAGAAACAAGAAAGGAATATATACTGATAAATTGTGATTATCTGAACTCTCACTTTTTGGAAGAGATTCCTGAGATTGTTCCTAAAACAAAAGACCTTTTTAAAAAACGATCATAACAATTAAATTAATGATGAACACTTACAATGGATTCCTGATTTTTTCGCTTTCTAAAACTTTGAACAAGACTACCTGTACTTTCATTTGTTGATTCTCTTGAAATTACTTCTTTAGAATGAGGTTTAGATCTGATGATATCTTTACATTGATGATTTACTGTTTCCTTCCTTTGTTTATGAACTCTAAGACATCCAAAACAGAAATTTTTCTTACATTGAAGACAATACACAATTCCTTCCACACTTTTACAATTTCCACAAAGTTGATTTCCGGATGATTTGAATTTAGTTTGAAGAAATTGAAGAAACCCTTTGGAATTTAAATTATTGATTATACTTCCTGAACTTGAATCATGATCACTTTCAGTCCTATTGATAGAAATTCTTCTTGGTTGTTTAAGACGTCTTACAGTTATGTTTGGAGAACGAGAATCAACTCGCCTCGTTGATTTCTTTGAGAATGGTGTTTTAAGTTGCATATACACAAATCAAGTTGATGATTGTTGAAGGAAATATTTGATTGAAAAACTTGATTGTAATAATTGATCACTTGGACCAAAGATATTTCAAGGAGAAGAAGAAAAAAAATATTTTGATGAAGGAATTGGCATGCTTTCACTCTTATTTATACTCGATTACTTATTGGAAAGATAGAAATGTTGTAAATTTGGATTGATATAAAAATTGAACCGACGTTAAACCTTTTTGTGATGGAATTGTTATTGGAAAAACAAAGAAACCCACCCAACACTGTGTTGAATTGAATTGACAAGATTCTTTTTTTTCTTTTTCACTCCTTTTTTTTCATAAGTAAATAGAGACGAACAAAGTGATGCAAATTGAATTTTTATCTATTAAATTGCTTATTGATTACTTTCTCCCTTCAAAACAATTCTTTATATGGTTTTATTATGGATAAATAAGAAGAAATAAATGATTGCTTATTTCAAAAAATCGCTTCCTTTCTTTGAATTCATCACACTTTCAATTGAAATTTCTCAAAAAAGTCTTGAAGACCACCAAAATGATTTTTCATTCTCCAATCATTCAATTAAAAGAAATATCACCATCAATAGTTTTTCAGAAGAGAAGTTTGAAGTTCGTTTGGAGTTCATTTGGGAAGTTCGAAACAACAAAGCTGAATCTCTCAAAGGAATGCAATTAATTGATTTCCTTCACAATCCAATTTTGAAAAAAGTATTGTTAAGATGTGTGCATTGTAAGTCAGTAAAGAGTGAATGAAGTCGCAATTCAGTCGAGCTTTGTATGATGACAAGAACAAAATCGAACTCCAAATCAAAAAGGGTATAATTTCTAACTATTTTCTTTGCACTTATTCCCTTTTCAAAAATCATTTTTTTGAATGGTTCGAAACAAAAAAAACAAAAAGTCAAAAGTAAATAAATAACCAAGGACATTAACAACTCCAATTCACCAAACCTCACTCTCGTTCTATCATAACTTATTCAACAACTCAAAATAGAACACAATGGAAAAACAACTTCGTACTGCTACTTCTAATGGAGAAACTCTAGTTGTACAAAAACTATTACGAGACAACCCAAGTATGGATATCAATCAGTTTAACCCTGAAAATACAGATAACCCTTTGACACTTGCTTGTTGGAAAGGACATGTGGAGATTGTAAAGTTATTGTTAAATGATGATAGAATTGATATTAATGTGGTTGACTCTGATGGACTTGGACCACTTCATTTAGCTTTTCAAGAGAAAAGGATTCAAATTGCGAAATTGTTGTTGAGTGATGAGAGAACGAACCTTCAATTTCAGAGTCAACAAGAAGGTTCATTAACACCTTTTCAATTTGCTTGTTTTTATTCAAGAAGAGAATCTATAGAGTTAGTGAATGAAATGAAAGGGAAGGAATTAACAAAGAGAGATAGAACTCTTATGAAATTTGTTAGGTTATGTTTTAATAAGGATATTGATGTTGAGAAAGTAATGGAAAAGTATTTCCAAAAGAGAAAGATAAATGTTAATGAAATGTTATTGATTGGATGTTCTTCTGGAAATCTAAAGGTTGTTCAAACTATATTATCTTCAGGAGGTCCTGAGGTTAATCTTAACTTTGGATTTTGGAAAGAAATTTCACCATTTTATGTTGCTTGTAGAGAGAATAGAATTGAAGTTGTTTCATTCCTCATCAATTTGAAAGGAGTAGATGTTAATAAAAAAACTATTCTTGGAGCCTCACCCTTCTATGTTACTTGTCAAAATGGACACACGGAAGTCATTAAATTAATGTTACAAGATCAAAGAGTTGATGTTAATTCCTCAATCAAAGATGGAGCAACACCATTTTACATTTCTTGTTGGAATGAACATATCGAAATTGTCAAGTTATTATTAAATGATCAAAGAACAGAAGTTAATAAAACAAAAGAAGGTGGATTTTCTCCCTTTTATATTGCTTGTCAACGTGGATTAGTTGAAATTGTTAAATTACTATTAGCTAATCCAAGAGTTGATATTAACTTGAGTAACAAAAATGATGCAACCCCACTATTTATTGCTTGTCAGCTAGGCCAACTCGAAGTTCTAAAGTTATTATTAAATGATAAAAGAGTTGATATCCACAAACGAACAAAATTAGGAGCAACACCATTTTTTATTGCTTGTCAAAATGGATATTTTGAAATTGTGAAACTATTAGCTGAACTTGAAATTGATGTTAATCAACCATTAAATAGTGGACAATGTCCTCTCTATACAGCATGTTCTGGAAATCATGTCCAAGTTACAAAATTTTTATTGAGTGATCCTAGAATTAATGTTAATTGTTCCACTCAAAATGGAGGAACTCCCATTTCAATTGCTTCACAATTTGGACATTTTGAAATTGTCAAATTACTTTTAGATGATAAAAGAGTTGATGTCAATATACAAAGAGAGACTTATGGAGCTACACCATTTTTCCTTGCATGTTTTGAAGGCCATCTCCAAACTGTAAAATTGTTCTTGGCTTCTGAAAGGGATGTTGATGTCTTTAGAGTTTGTACATACTTAAGTAGAGATGCGTATGATCAAACAATATTTAATTTGGCTGAAGCTTATCAATATCCAGGAGAAAAAGAAGAGATATTCTTGGAGAGACAGGAAAATTTTTCCAAAATAATAAACCTTTTAGATAAATATAAAAGTGATAAACAAGCAACTCAATTTTTGCTAAGAAAAGAATTTGGAGTATTAGAGAAAGCTGCAAGTCAAATATTTTGTACTATAGTATTATTATGTATGAAGCTTGATGGTGAAAAAGTTTAAATGGAAATTGAAAGTGAAATGAAAAGAGAATGTAATCATTGAAATTGAATTAGTGAGCATTCCAAAATCCTTATTTGTAAAATGTTTAGATACTCAAAGATTTTGTAAACTTTCAACTAATTATTTAGTTAATGAAAAAATAAATATTCAATTTTGCTTTTAATTTAATTTGATATAGTACAGAGTTTAATTGTTTGAATCCTTTTTAATACTTTCAATTCTTGTAGAATATTGAACTGGTGAATGTCCACAATGAAAAAGAAGTTTTCCTTCCATCCAATTTTTTTGACCATCTTGAGAAATTGATTCCTAAGAGAAGAAATGGAATGAAATGAAAAATGAAAAAAGAAAAGAAAAAAAAAGAAAGGAAAAGAAAAGAAAAAGAAAAAAATACATGAGATGTCTCAGCTTCCTTCCACCAATTTATTATTGAACTATTTTGAGAAAGTTTGTTCTTATCTTCATTAAAATCTTTTCCAACATACTCATAATATAAAAATAAAATATTAAGGCTTGGGAAATGATAGATTGTGTAATTTCGAAAGTTATTTTCATACAAGCAATCAAAAACCTTTTTTTTTTTATTAAAATTGAATCAAAAGTGAAAAAAAAAAAAAAAAAAAAAAAAAAAAAAAAAAAAAAAAAAAAAAAAGAAAAGAAAAAGAAAAAGAAAAGAAAAAGAAAGAAAAACCTCTTGTAATAGAGATCCATGAAGTTCAAGATAATTCTCTAATGCACCATCTTTTAATCCAAGAATAGCTCCATTTCTCTTTATTCTATTTTCTTGTTGAGGAACAGGATTTCTAGTTAAAACATTTGATGCTAGATTTCTTCCAAGTCTAATGCCAATCCCAACACCAACAGCAATTGCCACACATTTTAAGATCAAAGGTCCATTAAGATTAGAAACTAAAGACATTTTCTTTTCACAATTATTATTGATTGGAAGTTCTTGAATCTAAAAATGAATGAAAGAAAGAAAGTTAAAATTCTAACTGAAGGTTAATCCTATTCTTGCAATCCTTACATTCCTTAATTGTCTCAATTTCTCATTTTTTTATTTAGTTTCAGAAATCTCAATTTTTTTTTGTCTAATTGCGAATAATTATAAATTCAAAAAATCAATTCAATCCAATTCAAGATAACTACCCTATTCCTCTCATATCTATCAACTCATTACAATGACAACATATCACTCCAAGATTGCCCCTTTTTTTCAAGGCAAATGTAATGTCAATATTGATGAAATTTGAAACAATAAATAAAATTGAATCTCCACAACTCTCCAGAATGATGATAAATTATAATAAAACATAAGTTTTGGAGTTTAAATTCTATGATAAATACATGAATTGAAGCAATAGCAGTCACTATAAAATTATAAGAGAGTGCAAAACACAAAAACAACAAAAAAAATTGATCCGCCATGTTTTCTAAAATTTTTCTTTTTCTTTTTTTTTTTTTTTTTTTTTTTTTTTTTTTTTTTTTTTTTTTTTTTTTTTTTTTTTTTTTTTTTTTTTTTTTTTTTTTTTTTTTTTTTTTTTTTTTTTTT
>Ga0209960_1002116_pt1 | contig 21389 bp, 26 predicted proteins | sample ThiBiot_500_plan_2_FD_183947 | JGI IMG/M metagenome (GOLD analysis project Ga0209960, IMG submission 183947) | Wastewater bioreactor microbial communities from Cape Town, South Africa - Thiocy_expt_500_plan (SPAdes) | ecosystem: Engineered > Bioreactor > Thiocyanate-remediating >...
CACCCTGAGAGGTGCATAAAAATTAATCCAATACAAAAAGACAGATAAAACGTACACAGTTACAGTGAAAGGTGAAAATCCTTTTTGGCTGGGCCAAGTTCTCCATTGTGCACGATACAATGGCAGGTTATTCAACTGGCCTGTTCTGAACCACCACTGCTCTGCCATGCAGTATGCCCCTTTGCCCTTCGCCCCTAAAACAATAGAACAGTCAAACACTGATTGTTTTTTTGGAACACAAGACTGGTGGAACTCACCATATTTTAAAACAAAAGAGGCACCAGTTGAAGCATACAATTTGAAAGCAATTGAACTCACAAAGATAAAGCATACATTAACACTTCTGCCATTTTGGTAAAATAATTTTTAACTTTTTTCTAAAATTCTGTCAACTATTATTATAACAATATGAACTCCTTTATAAATGTATATAAATACTTTGGAATTGTTACTCTTTCAGATTTATTTAAAATAAAAAAAAATGCTTCAAGCTGAGCACTAAGCTTGCATTTTTTGAACTTGATCTTTAAATCTGGCATTCATTGGACTTTTTGGTTTTGCAGCCAATCTCTCAGTGATCAGCAATGTAGTTGAGTTGACATCTTTGGCTTTAATAGCACTCATTAGGGTAAGTTGTGCAAAGACATCTGATACAACATTAGGCCATGCATAAATATACAGCTAGGAGTATATCAAAAATGTACCTCGCTGAGCATTGCTCCCCCCAATCTTAATGAACTGATCTTTGATTGGCATAAGTAAGTTCACTGCTGTTTGAAATTCGCCTTTTGAATACGCATGCAAAGCTGTAACCAAAGGCAATCCCACCTCTTCAGACATTCTGAAATAATTAAATAAGGGGTGAGTTTTATATTAATATGCAGAATATTTCGTTCTGACCTCTGATTGGTTGTTTTTTCATCACCAAATTTGGAAATAATGTATTTTTCCATGGACGCGATAAAATGATTAATAATTTCATCCGGTTGCTTCGATCCTATAATACCTAATTTAGTATCGAATTTAAAATGCATTGGGAACACTTGCCAGTTAAGGCCATCATTAAATGTGCATCGTTAAAGGACAAAATATGATCGTTCAAGTGTGGTTCCCAGGTCTTATAAACTTTTTGCCAGCGATCGCCGACGTCAAGTCCTGCAAAAAGAATTAGTTTTAAAAGAGGTTCAACAGCGCGGAGGTAAGGAAATTTCCACCTTGAAATTCCAATCTGAGTAATATCGACGAAGCATCGACCATATCCAACAACGCGCCTGAACTGCACGCACGAGGCAAAACTTCAGTATCGACGAGATCTGTTCATTAAATAGATTCAATAAATATTGACAGAACTATTTTTGGTCATTGAATTACTTAATGCCCGTTCGTACTCCGCGTATTCAATGTGATACAGTGCCACATGCCAAAAATTGTGACAAGCCAAATACACCGAGTGCTAAGAGGTTATATTTAGTAAGGACTCATAGGAGCGATTCAAAAACTAAAAATAGATGCGACTTACCGTCCAATCGTTGACACGTGCCATCATGAATTCAATTCCCTCTCGCGCGTGATTTTCCATTTCGTACACGTGCGCGCGGGTGTGTGCCGACCAACCATCGTGGGGGTTGCACTCGAGACCAATGGTGGCCAGTCTCGCAGCTTCGTCGTACAGTCCGAACTCTTCGAAACCAAAGGAGGCGATGCCCATGATGTAACTACAGTAAAAGAATTGGTATTACTAAATTTGGTAATACTCAAGAAATTGCCCAAAGTTAGTGCTTGCGAAATAAAAAATACCCGTAATGCACATGAGTCTTGTGTTTGTTCCATTCATCGAGATAGTTGGCGCACAAAAATTTCAGATCGTTCACGCGTCCAACATAGAATAGCCTAATTAGGATTATTATTCAGATTTAGTATAAAATACTACATTACACGCACACGTCACTATAATATTTTAGTGCCAACACATCCCAAGGCTGCTCTTCAATGAGTTTGTGCCAGATCTGAATAGCAGGCGCAAATCGTCCTTCATTGCACAATTTAAGAGCTTCAAAGTGGTGCTTTTCGCGTGGGGTAGCATATTGAAGTCTATCACCTGTATAATCGACATTTTAGGTAATACATTCAGATCTGCCTAAAATAGAAGCCAAAATAGAAACTAATATCGATGAAGATTATAAAGATCCTAAGCATGGCGCCGAAAATCTATTGAAAATTGCCAGGTCAAGATTGATTTTAGTAACAATTAAGACCTCAACATGTACTCTATGACTTCCAAAATAAATGGTGTTATTATCTTCGTAATCTTACTAGCATTTTTTAGCAACAAATTCAATTTTGTATCGTCTCCACGAACTCCTGTGCTGAGAATGTCTAAAGATGCTTGGATCACATAAGGAAAACCTGGGTACTTTTTTCATTAATATCAAAGCACAAATTAGCTTATTGGAATATATTCTAGTATATTTACCGAATTTTTCGTCCGCTGCAATTGCGGTATTCAATGTGGCAATCGGATCTCCACTCCAAGCGAGTATCTAATTTAAGAAAAATAAGAAATAGTAAATCATGTAATAACGTTGGTATTTTGCAGCAAAATAATTGAAAACGCGCTCGAGAATATTTGTGAAATAGAAATAGATCCCAATTTATTTTATTTGTAAGCCCGAGAGGATAATCTTACCTCCAATATAGCCTTATCAACATTTGCAATAGCTTCTTTGCTTTGCGTCGAGTATTGAATTGTGGTCATTGTTGTCAATGACATTGAAATTAACTTTTTATGTATGTGCCAAGCTTCTCCAACTGTAGCCTCCTGTTTTCTGACTTATGAGCCTAATCAAGATATAGGAAGTAACTTTGATATTACGATAGCGATTGGTTCCCCGGGATACATTGCGCCTAATTTCAGTTAAAATAAGTTTTGCATCATTTAACTTTCAATGAACTATTAATGCAACATTATGTGTTAATAGTTTATATTATTGCGTTTATTGGTGAATTACAACAGATAAAAGCGACTGGAGATATCAGTTCATTCGCAACTTTTATACACCAGCAGGCATAGTTATCTCAACGTTATCGTGTGCGCCTTGCAACAACATCTCGCCCTTGAAGTTCAACAGACCCTTCTTCTTCGCAGCCTTCATGGTACCGACCTGGATGTCGAGAGAGAAAAAAAAAAATCATTAGAACGATATGCAATAATATAACCTAACATTAAAATTCAAAAAAAGTGTACGGATACATCATCGGGATGGTATTAACTCGTTTGTATAACGGATACGTGAGCAGATTTCGGTTAATGAAAATTGAGTTGTAAATTTATTATAAATTTGATCACGCAAGAAAAATTATTTGGTGTTCTTAAACGAACAAATATTATGCGCAAATTTTGAAAAATAAAATTTTGATCAATTTTTGGTGCGAGTAACTACAAAAAAAATCTAGGACACCAAACAATATGCATAGATATTAATATAAAATTTCACATACCAACGATTCCAACAATTGCTCCAATTGTTCGTCTTTGAAAACGTCCTTGAAAGTGCATTTGTAAGAGCCATCAGGTTGCTTTGCAGCAATACGCTTGAAGTGCTCGACTAATATAGCAACGTCGTGATTTGCGTCGTAAGACATGTTGTTGGGTACTCGAATTTAGTAAATTTAATTTTACAGAGAAGAAAATCGCCCAGACTTTTTCGTCAAATTTTTTTTTGTCCGGATCGACCACAAAGAAGTCAACAGATCAATTTTGCATAATCTGGACGACTGGGAAATAAGTAAGTCCCAAAAGAGCGCCTCGTGCACCTCAACCTTACAAAAATAGAGCAAATCTGTTTTATTAATATAAATTAAGTTTTCGTAAAAAGATTCGTTAGTAAAATAAAGTGCTTTGTTACTGCTTAAATTTAAAAACTGCAATGTTATGAAGTTAGAAAAATACAGATGTGGATTACTTTACAACCGCTAACAACTATTATCAGATTAGTATGGAAAAGCAATCTTTAATACAAAGCGTTGGATTTTTTCATCCAACTCGCAGATTCTATCGTTACACGGTTCTAGCCGTCGTTTCGTTGATCTGTTTCGGATCTTATTTCGCCTTTGATGAAATTCAACCGATAGCCAATGACTTGGAAAAAGTAAGTTTATTTAATTATGGTCTTGGCAATTTAATTTAATTGAGCAGAACGATCTGGAAAAAATATAGTGAAAGCAATTTAATCAGCTGATTATTACTAAAATTATATTGCATTATTAATTTTACAAGTAATAATATTATTCATTTTAATTTTTGAAATCAAATTAAGTTCGAGATTATATTTTTTAACAAGGATCTAAAAACAACCGCTCAAATAATTACTAACCCTCATCTATAACAGTACCTTGGTATCAACACTGAGAAGTTTACAGTACTATATTCAGTTTATTCAATTCCGAACATGATTCTCGTATTTTTTGGTGGTATTTTGGGTGAGTTGAGATGTGACCTCCTCAAATCTTTCCACGTCGTAGTATTTCGTTCTAATATTCGTAATTATAGGTGATAAGATTGGCTTGCGCCTAGCAGGTCTTATATTTGTATCGCTCACCCTCGCTGGGGTTGTACTCGTTGCTTTGTCGCCAAGTTTTTCAGAGGCGTATATAGCAATGGCAATTGGCCGCACTATATTCGGGTATGATATGCTATTAGTACACTATTATACAAACATTTACTTACCTTACAAATATTTCTTTCAAACGGACTCATAATTTTTAACTACAAACTTTTCTGTTGCTCAATCTAGTTATTTTCAATAAAAATAATAAAATTACTCATTCTATTGTGCTATTTCCTTTAATATACTAACATGGTCACTAGCATGGGTGCTGAATCTTTGAACACGATCCAAATTGCAATGGTTGCTCGCTGGTTCAGTGGCGCTGAAATGGGTACGAATTAGTACTATGATATATACGTATACTAATGTTCGTATTACATAAGCTATGGCATTTGGCATTGTTTTGTCTTTATCGCGCTTGGGCGATTATCTCGCGGTCACGCAAGGAGGCAATATCGCGCGATTATTCGGGACTTATCGCGCTACCTTGTGGGCTGGTACGTTTATATGAACAATATTAAATATATAACCTTGCGAATTGAGCTTATTCAAAATTTTAAATTTTGTACGCCGGATGCGATGGTTTTGAGACTTGGTCAAGAACTTACATTTTCATATTCTTAGGTGTTATCTTGACTGCCCTTTCGTTCTTGTCGGTTATAGTTTACTCCATTATGGACAAATACGCCGAAAAAATAGTTAAGCGCAATGCTCCGCCGCCAGAGAAGTTGAATATACTCGCCGTATTCAAGTTCGATGGACGATTTTGGCTCGTTTCGCTGTTGACCCTCGTATTTTACTCTGCTGTAACACCGTTTGTGGCTATTGCCGAGTAAGTTCGAAGATCCATAATCACTTCCAATTTTAATTTCATTATTTGCAAATTATATCTATACAAATTATAGTAATATAATTCAAATTATGCTTTATAATACTACAATAAAACAAAAACAGTTATTTTCTAAATATAATATTTATTTTCTTTTTTTTTTGAGACGAATTTTAATATCGTTTATATTTAGCAAGTTCATTCCAGCCAAGTGGGGTTATTTATGGCCAGATCAAAAGGATAGAGATTTTTGGTCTGAGCAGATCTCGGGCATTCCTATCTTGGCGTCGATGATTCTAGCGCCTTTCTTGGGTAGACTTGTCGATGCTGTTGGAAAGCGACCTTATTTCCGTAAGTATAGATCAAAAAAACATATATGGGTTTACAATTTTTGTTTAAGTTGGTTTTACTGGATCCGGTACAACTAACAAAAAAATTTATTAACCCATTTGTAAACCTATTTCATTAATATATATGTATATGATATAATAGCTGCAGTACGAATATTGAAATAATGATGAGAAATCTTCGTTCCGCCCTCGCAAGAGGGTCACTGAATGAAATGATTATTAATCTTCTCACTGAATTTCGTGTTCGTAACAACGCTATATTATCGTATAAATATGATACATAATTTAATATTTTATCTTACAATATTCAGTTTACTGAAATTTATTATTTTAAAATATTTACATTGCTTTTACTCAAAATTTAATATATTGTTCCTCTAGTTATATTCGGTAGCTTGGCCATTATCCCCGCACATTTCATGCTTGGTTTGACTTATGTTTTCCCTGCGATCCCTATCGTCGTAATTGGTTTGGCTTATAGTTTAGTTCCTTCTTGTTTATGGCCTGCTATGTAAGTGAAAAATAATATTACAGCGATTATATTAATACATTTGAATTATAGTCCTATTATTATCGCGGAAGAAAATACTGCTACTGGTACGTTTTTTTTTTTAAAATGCAAAAGATTTTGCCTTGGACCGTACTAACATAATCTTAATATAGCTTATGGTTTGATGGTAAGCCAAGAAAAATTCCGTATCTCGTGATATCGGTAGAATTTTCTTTTCCTCCTGGAACTCAAACCAACTTGAAATGATATGACACGCGCCGCTTTATAGTTTTTTCTGCGTCTATGATCGATATTGATAACAATATGCTGTCTCGTGTCGTGGGAAAATGACAGCGACGCACATTGATCCACAAGAGTTTGACATTTTGACACGCGTCATTTTCAGTGACACGTTCATGAACACTTTTGTTCTCACGATACGATAGCAAATGTAGTTCTGATTTTCTATTTTTAGACTGCCATTCAGAACGCAGGTCTCGCAGGGGTCAATTTTGTTGGAGGCAAGATCTCGCACAACTACGGCTATGACGTCTTTATGATTTGTTTGGCTTGCGTCGATGTGATTGCGTGTTTATTGGCGCAAATATTATTTTGGGTCGATAAAATCAAGGGCTCGCAGTTGTGTCAAAAAACGAAGAAACAAGTTGAGGATGACAAGGTTGAGTCAATTAATAATAACCAAGACGAAGCACAATCTTTACTTGGAAATATTTAAAATTAAAGTGGTTAATATAAAAATAGCCAAAAACAAACAATTTGTCGAATTTGAACTTTTACTTTCTTTCGGTTAACCTAAACCTCTCATAAAACCAAAAGTTTATCTACAAAGGCTCGACGCCCATGGAGAACGAGTCAACGGGTTTCAAAGTGATCGCTTGTTGGAATTTCAGCTGAATTGAAATCAAATATTAGTAAACACGTATTGATGTAATTAACTCTCGCTAACCTCGTCTTTTGTCGTGAATCTAAAGTTCTGCAATAACATTGAGAGCACTGCTTTCATCTCCAACATTGCAAAATAATTGCCAATGCACATCCGAGGACCTACACGAACCAAATTAGTAAGTATGTGAACTACTAGTAGTATATCAAATCCAATCGATGATGTTAAACGCAAACCCATCACAAAAATCAAAAATAGTATTTAATTTAGTCTTACCTGCACCGAATGGATACCACGGAGCTGCACTCATCTTGTCACTTTCACTCTCTTTGAGCCACCGTTCTGGTTTGAACTGTTCTGGCTGTTCAAAATACTCCGGAGAATTATGCAGGGCCACTGAAAGCATGCTGAATACAGTTCCTTTTGGCACGTGATAGCCGTTAACAATGCAGTCTTCGGTTGCTTGTCGTGAGAACCCTAACAACGGGGGAAGTATACGCATAGCCTCGCGAATAACACTTGTAATGTAACTCATCTGTGCAACGTCTTCATACGTTGGATCTGAACCATGCAAAAGTTGTTCCGCTTCGGATCTCGCCTTATCTTGAGTATCGCCGTGCTTAGCCAATAAGTACAAAGTGTTTAACAAACCTATATAAAATATTGTGAGCCTCTTAGTTGCAGCTTTCAAGTTACACAAAAGGAGACCCAAACAGGGATAAATTAGGAGAGTTAATTAATTGCACTACAGTTTTCAAGAGTAAAGGCGAAATAAAAGAATTTCCTTCCGCTTGACAAAGATTGACCAAATATTTTTAAGATTTTTTTTTTCGTACTTGACGAGGTTGTTTCGTGTCCAGCAATGAAAAAAGTGTTGACGTTGTGAATCAATTCTTCGTCGGTCATTTTTGACCCTTCGTTATTAGCCGAGACGAGCATTTCTAACAAATCACTTTCTTCGCCTGAACTCTTGTTAGATGCAAAGCTAATAAATTGAATGGAAGCTAAAAAAGAATTCTTGTTTAACAATAAAAAAAATTTTAATTTACCGAACAGACCCATTTGAAAAGTATTATTTAAAAACCGTACGAACCTTCTTTCTTCGGCTGAGCGCGTTTTTTAGCAATCAAATCAGTGACGAGCTTACGAAATGCGTCGAAACTTTCGTTGAGCCTTTTGTTCTCTTGTGTTGGCAGCTTAGAAACAAAAGAGAAAATGTATTTTGGATCGGCCATTTTTTCCATAATAAATATATACGATTGTAACTCCAGGGCTGAGTTCTTATCGAAGCTACCAAAATCGAAACCGAAACCTGCCTTGCCAATTGCTTCCATCGTCATCTACAAGACCACAAATACGTTATTATAATTCATTATGCATTAAATGTGACAATGCAAAACCCCAGTACCGGAAATTTTGGGGTTATTCCGCATCTAATTTACGTTCCCAACTTTAACGATTAATCAAATCGACTTACTTTCGTCAATAGCGGATACATTTTGACTGCCCCATTGCTTTCGTTGATTTCTTCGCGCATTGCATTCATTAGCAAGTGACCTGCGTGAATGAATGCTGGAAAGATCGATTTGAGTTTTGCGATTCTGAACGATGGATTCATCACCTAAGTAAGCATATTAAAATGTTTTATATGTGATCGTATTACCCATTAATTCTTCAATTAGATATTGTTTTTGACACATCGAGTAGATCAAGTAATTTTCCAACTTACTCGTCTTTGTTGAGACCATCTGTCACTATCGACCATCAGCACACCTTGACCAGCTAGGCGGTCTAATGTCGTGTTGAAATTTCCAACTTTACTAAACCTCGCTATGTTGCTGTGATGACCTCACAAGATTAGTGACTTCAACGGATCGGTAAAAAGTCGCCTTAAATTTAAACGACAGAAAATTAAGTAAAACGCGCACGAATCTATTTTTGACTTCAAACGAACTTCCACCCCACTATGTAGTATACCTTGAAACTTCGCGGATTGTTTGTGGATCCCAAGTGACAATTACTGGAATGCCGAGGAAAATCATTTGAAAAGAATGAGACCTAAAATAATATTTTTTTAAATATAAGTAAACGTTTAAGTTCCAAGAAGCAGCTGTTCACACGCAAAACTGATAGAACGTACTTATTTTCCCACCTCTTAGCAATCTCAGGGAAGAGTTCGAAGTCAGGTTTTTTCTGGAATATTATGATTATTTAGTTTGGCACCGAATACCATCAAGCTTACATTTCTACGCAGAATCCGGAGCGCAAACTGAGCAATAGAGACAATCGGATTTTGATAAGGCATATCGGTTGGCTACCAAAAAAATAAATATAAGAATATTTTAAAAATGGATTGAAAGATTTAGTGACAATTTCAAAAAAACAAAAAAAACAAAATAATAAAACAGAGGCAGATCCCCCATACCCTTCCATTGGCCTCCGCAGGATTCACCAAACGAACTTGCTTCATTCGGTTAATACTTTTAAGGTACCAACGAACGAAAAGGATGGCAATAACGCATCCAATTAAAGCCCCTATCATCTGTAGTGGTAGTAATCAAATAAAAGTCGTAATATTGCAAAATAATAGTTAGATGTGTGCTGTCGCAGTGTTGTAAAAACTAAAGGTAACAAAATTTATGCACATTTTTCCCCACCACCCCAAACCCACAATTATCATTTATTGAGCTCACTTTAGTAGTACACATTCAGCGAAAAGCAACTCTAAGTGAAAAATGCAAGTAAGAAGATGCATATCTACAAGTTAATTTCGGCGCATTGAAAAATAATTCCTATTACGCCAACCAATCCTAAGAAAGATTTTATGTGGCAACTAAGGTCGCTTTGGTTGAAAATATCAGATGGAAGTCATTGACACCAGTAATTTCGATATTAATTCCCAATATCTTTCCATTGAAGTATGACGTGAATAACAAAACTTGCTATTACAATCCCTCCGGATCGGCGGATAAAAAGCACCTTTCGATCTTCTTTTGCTATAAATAGTTGCCCAAGTGCTAGCACCAGTTGAAATGCTAAATAGTATCCAAAAGAAAGAAGGACCAAAACCAACAAAAAGTCGATAACTCTCTGTCGTTCATGTAATGATTGTGCCTTCGCTAAAATTGACGCGATTGCGTGCGATAAACCGGTTATTTGCTTTAGAATAGGCTCTACAATTTCCTAAAACGATCGTCAGATTAATTCTGATACGTAATCCGTACTAAAAGCTTCGAGAACGTCTCGGAGTTTTCATGAGTTAAATGAATAAGATTGTCTACTCTAGTTGCGAGGGCATTTTGAATTTGCTGAGCTTTGGCCTGATCTGCGTTAAGAACTTCGAGTACGGATAAACTTTGGGACAAATAATCTAAAATAGGGAATATGTTACCAATATTAGCAAACAACGAAAAGAAAACCCAATTCAAATCATTTCGCCGCATGAATTTGTTTGTATATTTACCGACAGTTTGCTCTTGCAACACTTCCCCATCTAGATCCCATGAAATTTCCTCTAATAACATCACTATCAGCCCAAATGATGATAGAGTACTTGTTAATAAAATACCGCCTTACCTAGATAGTGTAATAGAGTTGTGATAATATTGTACTGTAGATCTGACACCGACGTCCTTAAGCAGCTCATTATATCCCTGGTATTACATTCTATAATTAACTCGGGCTTAATATTTTTGACGAGACAGTTTAGTGTAACCGCAGCTAAAATATATTTGTTATTTTTTGAAAGTTTTTGGGTCCAAATCTCTTCGTCGTTTATGGTGACTTGACTCCTGAGGACCTGTTTGCCAAATTAACATTGTTATATTTATTATGACAGTATTATAACCTTAATCGCCTCCTTGGAACAGTCAACTGTTTGCTTCGAAGTTATTGTACCCGAATCCGGATTCGCGAAGCAGGTAGCGCACAACAAAATGATGTTGAAGAATAATATAAAGAATTTTAGCATTTTGATTGTTGTGATTGTTGGTTACGTAAGATAATGAATGGGTTTCACCAATAAAAAGATTACGCCAATCAACAACCAAAAAATCCTGACAGAAAATTAACTCGTCAATCAATTAATTTCGCACAAGTTAGACCCTCGAAATATTTTGAGAATAAATTCAGAGAACGAATTGCTAGGCAATTAGATAGTTATTGTACCGTACATAGAACTCCACCAGATCTTGCCAAAACTGCCGCAATGTACTCGAAATAGTACCATATAATTATGCATTATTGATAACAAATATATTATTATTATTTTATAACGATTTGAAGAACTCCATAAACTTAATAACAAGCAAATTTTCCTTGTTAGGCCAAGCAATATCGTTGTACTTGCCCGAATCATCATTGGGGAACAAACGTTGGAACTTTCCTTTCCTAGAATACTCGCGCTCAGTTGCTACGATTTTCCAGACATCAGATCTAGACAACTTGCTCAACATCAGATCGCTTTCTTCTTCAGTTTCCATAGTTGCGATATATTGTTGCCTGTTATAAATTAGATAATATAATATAATTATATAATTCTTACAGTTTTTCGAACTTTTGTTTCGTTTCTTCTTCGGTCACGATCGCATCCGCTCGCGCAACATCCACCAACTGGAGCAAATCTCTAATAGCGGCTCGCTTGGGGGAAAAAAAAAGTATTATCGTTTAAATAATGCTAGAAACACATGAATAAAAACGGTTACCTTGACACGCGTCTCTAACTCGGTATGTGGCTCTAAATTTGGTGCATGATTGACCTCTAACAGCCACGGCTTCATATTCTCATCTACTAAGAAGTCAAAGCCTAACAACTCGTACCCGTTGCTGCGGTAATGAACGACGCGGCTAATAGCTGTTGTGATCCGTTGTTCAGCGGCTAAAAACGACTTTGTTATAACTTCTTTGATATCTTCCCAAAGCTTATCGATATCATGTCCATTTTGTCTCAATGTTTCAAAAATGTATTGCATTTCACTGCACAAAAATTAATACGAGAAAACTATCGAAAAAAATATTTACCATCGCATGTTGTCGTGCTTGATCTCTGGACTGACAAGGGTGGAAAAACTCTCTTTGTTAAATTTGTTCAAATCGTAGTTAGTTAAATGAATAAAGTTCGCGCCGCTGCCAAAAGATTCCAGATCTGTGCGGTACCTACTAAAATTAGCTTCAAATTTGATTTTAATGCGCACCGTGCTTACTTTTCACTACTGATTCGCGTAAGGCCACTCGGATGGACGTAAATTCTCAAAGGAGAGACACTAGTAATCGCAACGTAAATTCTGAACGAGATTTTAAACCCGTCGAGCAAGATTGGATTCATAATATATCTGCGCATAAACGTTTGAGTATCGCAAAGATTATATCGCTACCAGATCTTAGAGTACAGCGTTATTATTTGGCATATTCAAATTCACTACGAGTAGCACCCAAAAAAAAGCTAAACGAATGAAATCGTCGCCAGCTTTTTTGGGAACGTAGGACTTTATCACTAAACAATAGATCTATATTAATTGTATTACGTACTCTTGAGCAACAGGGGTTTCAGTCTTGATGAATTCATCATCGGGATTGATTTGAGATACGTGAGTGATGCAAGTAATGCCAGTACCGCACGCGCGACGAGCTGGTTTGATTATAAATGGTATTTGCTTTTCGCCATTGTCTTCGTAGTATTTTTTCAATTTGTCGTATTCTTCGGGCAAATTGAAGCCACGAGGCCAAAACGAAAAAGGCTACTCGAAAATAATATATTCTATATTTAGAAACGACGGTTCCTACAAATAACTGGCTTGAATGTTACCTCTTCGCCAAACTTTTCTTTCATATCCACGATATTTGAGTGGAGCATGCTCTTGATACAAAGTTCGGTCATTCCCGGCAAGAAGTTAACTTTTTGATTCCAACGCATCGTTTTGAATTCCGGTGGATCAAAGCGCATTACCCAAAATGAGTCGCATTCCTCTTCGGAGTAAAATAATTAATTCGGCGGTTAATCATGTCAAGCATCAAGAGTTACCAGTTGCAACACTTATTTTAAAAGAAAAATGAAAATTCATTAGGTACACGCAAATATTATTTGGTAATACTAAAACAGAATTCGGATCTGCAATTTAAAAATAAATTTAAAATTCACTGCATACCATTCGGCGTATTAGGAGCTCTGTACTCGAAACCCAGTCTCTCGAACTCTTCTCTAACAATTTTAGGACCGCCTACTGGATACAACCCTCTCATCTTGACGAGTGGATGTTTATTGTAGTTTTCATGGCCTTGTTGGTCCGTAACTCCGTTGGCTTCGGCACTGTGGTACTCACCAGGGTTTTCCATTTGAGGAGAGGTGTTGGATTTCGTTTGACAATAACGAACAATTATTGTGGATTAGATCGCAAAAAAAAATAAAAACATCCTCCGTAGTCTTATCCCGACCTTTCAACAATAAAATCAACTACATCATTATAATACAATCATTTTAATCAGTAGTAGGATAGTTGTAGAACAAGTGTACAATGCTGGGCCCCATTTGGTCGTAGTCCTCTTTTGATATTCCCGTAGAACACGCTGTATTGGCATTGTTAATATAGTACTTTAACAATATACTCAAAGCTAATATAGACTTACGATAATCCTGTTGGGAGAGGTAGCACGAAGTGCCGATCCAAACCAAGTGTCGAGCGGAGTCAGCTCTGATTTTAACATCAAGGTCGATCAGCGAATGATCTCGTTTTAACTCTGCTTCCAGGCGTTCACGCTGTAAAAAAAAAAAACCGTGATTATTACCCATTCTGTCGCGCACGCGGAACACAAATGCATCCGTACCATATTAGGAAATAGTGACGAGTTTCCAGAAAGAATGATATTAGACGCCAGCTTCTTTCTAAGAGAATAATCGCAGTTTGAAATTGCGGTTGCAATAGCCTCAGGCAAGGTCGCTACTGATAGCCCAAGCAGCGAAGGTTTGAAGTAGCATTCAGGGGCCTCAAACCGTAAATTTGATAGCGATATCATAGTACCGTCCTAAATATAAAGAAGTCGTTATTAATATTCGACTTGTGGAGGCTGAGACATGTATGACGCGTACCGGCATTTCATAACTCAATGTATGTTTAGCAGAATCTCTAGAATCTGATTCGTAATCCAAACTAACGAATGCTATTTGCAAAGTGAAACGTTACAAAGGATGGCCACTCAAATAACTTTGATGTTAAATACATACCATGCTTCTCTTTGATTTGCCTAGCGATTTCGCGCTCTGCTGCGGTAAAATTTAGCGTCTTCATAATTTGTTCGGTAATATGCGAGCCTCCAATTGGAATCTTAACGGCAGCACCGTCTAGTGCCCTTAGTTGGTGAACAGGCACTATATAAACATTCATGTGGCCCATCAGTACAACAAGACCTACACCATTTAATTATAAAACGTTGTGGCTCGACGCTAAGCTAATTAATCTGGGACTTACCGGTATAACTTCCTGCTGCTATTACGCTCGCGGTGGCTTGGTGAACGAAATTAAGTAACGGGACTGAGAACGTTTCAAACATCACTTGGGTCATTTTTTCGAGATGCGCTCGTGATGCACGAGGAGGAACTGTTATTGTGACTGGAGACTCCTCAGGCGCAACTCTTAAGCGCAGTTAGAGAAACTTAAGTACTGATCATTTGTTGCCCAAAGTTAATTTTGGTATCAAAATATGGTCAAGTGTCTGTGGTAGAAACAAGAGAGAAAGGTTTTAAATATTCAATTTTGGAAATTTAATTTTAGTTATGGATTGAAGCAAGTATAAATGAAATAATTACCTTAATTCGTTATAAAATGTATGATACAATAATTTCTCGGCGTCGTCCCAGTTCGATATGGTGGTCATGCTGGTATCTGCAAACAAAATCTCTGTTTAAGACAAATAATGTTGAAAGTAAACCGTTCACTAAATTGGTTGAGTGGTGGTTACTTCTTCAGAACAAATGGAAAAGCCTTACTCTTTTGGGCCAGATTCAGTCGCAAAACAGCAACTTTTTTTTTGGTCGTTCTTTTTTGTTTGATTTTCTCAGTACTTCTTGTCTGTAACCATGCGTATCTAAATTGATTTGTAGTCCAGTGCGTATTACCTGGAGGAGAATGACCTCAAACCACACAAACTAATCATCCTGCCACCGTCCGTTGAATATCCCTTCCTAGGAACTGATGCTGTCTACTTATTTAATGTGCACATAGTCATGATGTAAGTATAATAATTTTGAGCAATATTTTGCATTTTTTTCATTTGTTTTTTTTTTTGATGGTAGATTTTTGAAAGACGAGAACAAAAATCCTAAATATAATGTGGACAGTTTATTCCTATCAATTCTGACACAAATACTACCATTAAGACAACACATTTTATTTCGGACAACTCCTTCAACAAAATCTAACCGATTTGCTTTTCCAGACTGGCTTCACACCGCACACTCTCCCCAATCCTGCGAACTAACCTCGTGTGTGAGCGCGCATACACCCTTTTGCTCGAACTGTTGTTGAGTTTAGCGGGCTGATGTCTTATCCAGATAAACCGATGAAACATACTTTTCCATACATGTCCATGTTTGCTTTCCTTTTTATTGCTACCATAGATTACACGGGTGTTGTTGCCCTCATATTCTCAATAGGGCTGCATTACCATCAACACTTTTTCTATTCGATTCGCATATCGGCTTTGCGCTTCCCTCAAACTACTATAAACTCTTTCAACGTCGCTTTGCAATTTTTTTAGCTTTTTTTTGAGCCCTGCAAGCTTTGTTAAGTTTTGTAGAGTACCGAAGCGGCGGAATTTAATCTCTGTTTGGAGATTGTTGGTTTATTTTAGCAAAACGCAAAACCGGTAAATTTGTGCCGACTTTATGTATAATAGCATATTAGTATCTATTTGATGAAAAATTCAAGGCGTGGAAATGCCCGCTCGGGGCAGCATCCAGAAATAAATGACGTTGCTCGGCCAAAGAGCAGTACCCTTGTATTTCAATTTAAAGGAGATTTTAGTAGATTATTATCGTCGAGTGCAGAACAATTAAAAGAGCTTACAGAATTGGATCTGGCCGATAATACAATTGCGGCGTTACCAGAAGAATTAAAGCAATTAGAAAATTTACTGCAGCTCATATTAAGGCAAAATAGATTAGAGACATTACCAGAATGGTTTTTTCAACGGTTTGTGAGTCTTCATCTGCTGAATCTCGGTTACAACAAATTACGAGCAATTCAAACAGCCATCAGCAATTTCAAGGCGATAAAATATCTCTATATAGACCATAACCAATTGTCCAAAATCCCGGTGGAGATATGTAAATTGAAGAGCCTGGTTGGTAAGTTACTATCGACTAATAAAATTTAACGAAATTTGCGGCGAATTAAAAAAAATATACACTAATGCGATTATGGCGCTCGTATGCATGTCTTTATACGATGGCCGGCAAATAAAAAAATGCATTGCGCATTTGAAATTGAATTTTGTGGTACAAAATGGATGTTGCCGTTACTGCAACCCGGACTCATTACTGACGATTTTTACTTTATTAGCACTTGATTTGAGCAGCAATAATATTGTAACACTCCCAGAGGATATTAAACAATTATCAAACCTTGAAGAGCTTTACCTGCAGAACAACGACATCCAAAAAATTTCTGAATCCATATGTTCGTTACAAAACCTAAAGGTAACATGTGAAGCAAGTTAACTCAGCGGCGCGAATCGCCGTTATTTTTCTAATCGTTGAAAACTGCTTTTCGTGGCAACAACTTGTCTCATTAACATTATTTAACGTTTACTAATATTTTATTCGTAATAGATTTTAAACGTGTCGAATAACGACTTGCGGGAAGTTACAATTAAACTGTACAAATTGCACAATTTGGAAGCGCTACAAATAACAGGAAATACGAACTTGGTAGAACCGCCAGATAACATTACTAATAAGAGCACTCCAGTTATTATGGCGTATTTAAAGGCGAGGGACGAAAACAAAGGTATCAACATTTAAAAATTGGTTTGTAAAGTAAACCCCCAAATTTTCCTTGTTTTTGAACACAGGACACTGCATCACACAATGAAACTAGCGCCAAAACTCCTAACTATATTGTATCGTAGATTTTACGGCGACAGACTTTTTCCGACAAAACTCTGAGCTAATTTTGAAGAGTCCTCGACAACGAACATCAATGATTATCGCACCTGGTGCGATAAACAAATCATTTTCAAGAGCAACGGGCAATCACGTGCGGTCACGGTCTCGTACTATTGGGATGGACGATTCCGGTTCCCCTGTTCCGTCACCGCGATTTGAAGGTACTAGCATTGTTCAATTCGTTCGTGCCGAGCTGTAAAAAATTTGGTGACCAAAATAGAGCTAATAATTTATGACTTAATTAGGTTCTGTTCGTAGCGGCACAAAGTCACTTTCAAAAGCAATGGCGCAATTAGTGGAAAAATTCGACCAAGGCGAAGAGAGTGGCAAGAGCAGCGATCATGTCGGTCACTCACGTAGTGGATCAACAATCACCTCACCTAAATCTGGAATCTTCAAACCCACACGCCCGACATTGCCGCCACAGTTCATGGACGACAAGCAGGACTCGAATAGCATTATCGAAAGTGAGTCTAAATAATAAACAACACGGCGTGTATTTATGAAACTAATCGTTGAGGTAACAGGTGATCGAAGGGCTTTGCGCTCGTCTGTTACAATTAACACCACAAGACTGAATGCTAATGTCCAAGAGAGCCAGCCGAGTTCACCGACCATAACTCAGTCACGCATTGATGACACTCCCGAGAAACAGCCGACACTTTCTGCAAGTCCACCAAAGCCTAGAGCAGCTCATCCAGACGATGATTTGTCGTTTTCTGCATCTGAACATGAAAGTGGAATCGAATTGCCAGATAAGGATAAGATCGTCCCAACACAATACGAGGGAGAGATTCGATGGATGCCAAAGGGAGATCCGAAGCATTTGATGGTCAAGGCCAAACCTGAGAATTTTTCCATTGAAATGGGTGAGGAGTTGAATTTCTTCGACACTTTTGCGCCCCAAAATCTCGAAGTCCTCGAGGCTGATAATTATGAAGATTATAAGAAGTATTTTTGCGATAAAGGTACGAACTTTTTTTTTAAAAAATGATTATCGTATTAATCACGGATTTTCCAGAGCATTTAAATTACGTGGGTTCTCACATCGACAAAGGGCCTGTATTCATTTCAATCATTGCAACAGCCACTGAAAGGGGGTACAGAACTTTAGTCCGTACAAAAGACGTAAGTTACTATTTGTAAATTTTTCCTTATTAAGTAATTTTCTCTAGGGTGACTTCCGAATTCATTTGCCTGTTGGTTCAAACGTAACAACTGACGCGGGGCTAAAAAGAGTGCTTAAAAAGAATACTGATTTGCCGTGGCTTGGCAAAGCTAAAGTCCGATTGATTAGCGATGAGAATTTTTCGCAAAACTTTTTGGATCTGGAACAAAAACTCGTCGTTCACGCTTTCAAGATGGGCATAGTATATTGCAAAGATGGCCAAACCGAAGAAGCGGAAATGTTATCTAACGGTAAGGGATTATTAAGGGGATAGGAAATTACGTCAGGAACTAATTAACAATGGCTGCGCAGATACGGGAAGTCCCGAATTCGATGAATTTTTGCATTTTATTGGCGACACAATCGAGCTGAAAGATTGGGATAAATATGCAGGTGGTCTTGATACTAAGAGTAAGTTGGCCTTGATGAGGTTTCAGCAGTGCCTTTTTTCACGGATCTTAATTATAACATGTTTTAATGAAAATTATTATCTCTGTCATGTGATAATTGGACATTCGCTGTTAGTATTTTGTTACGTTCTCGGCGAAATCGTAAACGAAAAATGCGACTAACATCGTTCCTAGAAAATACAACGGGTTTGAAATCAGTGTACACTGAGTACAGTGGCTCTGAAATTATGTTCCACGTGTCAACTATGTTGCCTAGTTCTGGCGGATCGGATGACCCTGAACGAGTGAGTAAACATATTTCAATTGCCATAAATGGAAACAACCGTTGACCCCTTTGTCTACTAGATCCAAAGCAAGAAGATTCACATCGGTAACGACATTGTGGTACTGTTTTTCATTGATGGAAATGGCTCAGTGTCATTGGATTCAATTGTTTCACAGTTCAACCACGTTTATATCATCATTTCTAAAGTCGCCGATAAGTACCGCAAGTTGTACCGTGTCACAGTGGCGAGCAAGAAGGGTGTTGGACAAACATCTCCTACAATTACTGGTGGCTCAATTTTTGAAAAAACACCCGAGTTCCGTTTGTTACTTCTCACCAAAAGTAAGTCGATTTAGACAAAACCAAATGAGTCCCTTTATTTATTTCTTAAAATCAGTCATCAATTGTGAGAGGTCAGCTTATCGATCAATGGGGTTTGAAGGGCCCTTGCAGCGCATGAGATTGCATTTGTTGAGAGATTTGGCAAAAATGTATGCGCCGAAGATTTTGAAAGAAATCGATAAGAAACGACGAGAGCGGCTTCACAAACGAAAGTTGGATTCGCGACTGACACTTTCAACGACGTTATACAACAACAAAAGCAATAGAATGGAGTTTCCGCGCAGACCCGGGTTGACAGGGGCCAAGTCAGAGGAAAAAGGCCTTAGCACGTCAACAGGTTTAAACGAGTCGCAAGGCACAGATGTGTCAAAAACACAGCGCTCAGAACCCGCCGATTTGAGTGAAGCTACGCCCCCAAGCTCTGACCCTACCAAGGCCTCGAAGCCCAAGCGAAGGTCGAGTGGAGGACAGTGCATGAAACCAATGAATAGCACAATGAATGTGAAAGAAGACTCCCCAAAACCGAGAAAACGCAAAGGCAGCAAGTCAAGCACAAAATCCAGCGAAGAAAGTGGTTTGAAAGGTAATAACAAGCCAGTGATATTCACCGATAAAATCGATGAAGTCGATGAGGGTGCTAAGCTGGAGGATGACGCGAACGACGCTAAAAATAGAAGAGTGAGTTTGCCAGCGACACCTGGCAAGTCAACTTTCCAACACGATAGCGACCCGTTCAATATCAACAGTCCGAGACCAGCGTCAGATCCGAGCATATCATTTACAGCAGATTCTCAGCCTCACACTGAGGTCGAACAATCCAAAAAAATTGAGGTGGATTCAGATAACCAAGAAGGGGCTAAGACGGCGGACAACGATGAAAAGAGTAGCTCGAGTTCGGATAGTAAGAAAGGTGTTGAAGTTCCGAATCGACAAGTAGATTCGGATGCGCATCCTGCTGCATCAATGAAGCCTGAAGAGCCACCCGCACCTGACACTAACTCTAAGAAAAAGAGAAGGGGGCATAAAATTAAGAAAGTTGATCATAGGAAGAATCAGCAGAAGATCCACAAGTTTTTCAGATCGCTGCGACCAAAGAAGAAAAAGGGATTAGTAGCCGAACCTGAAATGGATCCTGGTGTGCCTGAAAAAGTGACTTAAAACCTTGTAATTTTATTTGTGGCTTGTATAGTTTATTGAAAAAAATTTTGAACAACGACGAGTGTTATAATTAAGTGGTGCACTAAACTTGTAACGTGTAAGATCAAAATATGAAAATTGGCAAGACTTGTAGAGGCAACGCATCTCTTAACTGAAGATGAGGAGACTACCAATATTCTTTTCTCTCGCAAAATCAAATAAGCGCTCGTGGCTCAAGTGGTAGAGTGTCTGGCTACGAACCAGGAGGCTGCGGGTTCAAGTCCCGTCGGGCGCAATTTCTTTTTTATTGTTAATCCTTTTGCGTGACAACATAATCTGTATTTCGCACTTTTGTGGACAAAGGGTTGCCTGGTTTTAAATCTCCTCTCCTCACCATCAAAAACGCTTCTCCTACTTCGATGAAATCGGTCTGTTGCTCCCAGGGCTGTTACAGTCAATAGAACAGCGAACACATAGTTCCAGCCCTGTTGTGTTTTTTTTCGCGCAGCGATAGCCTTGCGCGGCAGGAAAGTAAATAAACCGCCCCCGTTATTCGTCACAGTACAGAGTCTTTTGGAGCGCAATAGAAAGGTTTGTGCGGAATCAGCAAAAAAAAATTAAAAAGTAATTGCGCCCGACGGGACTTGAACCCGCAGCCTCCTGGTTCGTAGCCAGACACTCTACCACTTGAGCCACGAGCGCTTATTTGATTTTGCGAGAGAAAAGAATGT
>Ga0209960_1002119_pt1 | contig 21353 bp, 10 predicted proteins | sample ThiBiot_500_plan_2_FD_183947 | JGI IMG/M metagenome (GOLD analysis project Ga0209960, IMG submission 183947) | Wastewater bioreactor microbial communities from Cape Town, South Africa - Thiocy_expt_500_plan (SPAdes) | ecosystem: Engineered > Bioreactor > Thiocyanate-remediating >...
AAATATGTTGCAGACAAAAAAGCGGTTTTTCCTAACGATTCTGACCAGAAAACATGGTATGATTATTATATGGCTCCTGAGCAGGGGATTGATGTTCATAAATTTATAGGTCCGCCCCAAACCAATGATTACAGTAACCCTTTTTCAGCAGGATTAGGAGTATCGCTTGCATCAATGGACGGGGGAAGAATTATGTCTCTCCGGGCAATGATGCTTCTCTCTTTACCTAATATGTTTGTTATAGATGCCGGCTTGGCTCTTCTTACAGAAAGATTAGGTCTTAAGGATGGTAGAACAGCATCTTTTTATGCCTTTATTATTATCGGGGACAATTCTCTGGAATTCGGAGCGGGAGCCAATTATCAGCTTAATAACTCAAAGGGCTGGTTCATTGAAATTAAAGCTGAAATACAAGCTGGTTTCTTCTTCAAAAATCAACGGCCATGGTATATTAATTTCGGAACAAAACAAAAACCGATTACGGCTACGCTATTCAAAGATATACTCAATATAAGGGCAGAATCTTACCTGATGATTTCAGCTGCCGGAATAGAAGCAGGAGCCAGAGTCGGTTTTGATTTTGACTTAATTATCGCCAGAGCATGGGTTATTGTAGAAGTTGGAACCCATATAAGTTTTGAAAGACCACAGATTGGTGGTTATATCTATATTGAGGGCGGATTGAAGCTCAACTTCTTTATTGTTCAGGTTAGCATTGCTGTAAGCATATTTTTCAGCGTGGAGCTTATTAAACCATTCCTGATCTTTGCACAGCTCAGAATTCAGCTCAAATTAAAAATATGCTGGTTTATTAAAATTAAAATCAATGTATTGTTGACCTTCAAATGGGAAAAAAATAACAAGGTTGATGATGCAGGAATTCCACCACTTACTTATATAGCTTCCGGAGATCCCGATTATCCTAAAAATGATAATTCAAAAGAGTATGTAAAAGGTCTGAATATGTTGACTAATGAAGTATTTAAAATTGACTTTATCGATGCAGGTACACTGATAAATTATCCTTCACCAACAACAGATCTTATAAAATCAATAATTCCGTTAGACACCTTCATTGATATAAAGTTCGAAAAAGGAGTTATTCCTTCATCATCTGTGGATAGTATTATAGGAAGTAATTCTGGCTGGGGAAATGGTTATACGGATCTAATTCCTCCAAGAGATACAACTAATGGTGGTCTTAAACTAAGACAAGTGAAACACAAATATTCTATAGAAAGCATTTCAATAAAAATGGCTGTAAAAAAGGATAAATTTTCAGATGAATGGTCATGGGAAGACTATCATCCGTATGAAGCTTTATTTGATTCTGTAGAAAATCCGGACATCACAAAACTCAAGAGTGGACATTGGCAGAGAAACAGCGACAGGTATGATACCATCAGATTACTCGCGACCTCTCCCTTCTCTTACATGGATGGAGGAGAGCCTGGTTGGGTAATTCCTGAACAATATGGGATTACATCTGCCTCATTATTCTGTACAGGCTACAATGCTGTATGGCAAAAATCGAATTTTTTAAATATTCCTTTGGGAACAGAATATACGACTCCAACCGGATTTGAAGCTTATATGATTTCCGGATTATATTATAATATAGCTGGTACATATTCTCAAACTATAGAAACGGATGAGAATGGAAACAATATACCAATTATTTCTGATAATAATATGGTAATCCGAAATTCTAATAATCCATTTGGTTTTGATCAATCACTCGAATTCAGTAATGGAGATAATCTTATTATCACGTTCCCTGAACCGATGGCAAAAGGTAATATTTGTTTAACGACCTATTCATCATCGGTAACTATTGAATTATATGAGAAAGTCGCTTCCAGCGGGATCAAACAAAAATATAATAAATTTCGAGAAACTACTTATTCCAAAGATTTATTATCAGGAATAATTGATTTTGATAACCTTGATGGAAATGAAACACCATTAGCATCAATTTCTAAAATTATCATTAAACCAGAAACTCACAATAAGTATAGGATTGATGAAATTAATGAAGAAATTGCAGCAATATGGACAGGAGCAGAAGCGAGGGCTGTGGAAACAGGTGAAGAAATAATACTGACCAGATTAGAATCACAACGCTTACGTGTACTGAAGCAGGAGTTATCAACGCTCAAACAAGAAGCATGTTCAGATATTGGGTGTCAAAGTATGAATTTTAAAATTTTAGATGATACTTATTTAGAAAATTCGCCTGCGGGCATGTTGTATTTCGTTAATGATCAAATTACGCTTAGAAATAATTTGAATGAAATAGGTTATCTGGAACCTCTAACCGTAGAATTTGATAAATACAGCGTATTGATTGTGTCGCTTTCTTATTATGTAGATGATTATGGAATGGTTACAAACACTGTCAGAAAAATTACTGATAAGAGCGACTATTTATGTATTAGTGTAAGTGATATTGCACGACGCAATTCCGAACAGGGCTCAATAGAGGGAGGAACAAATAATTTGCCTTACAGAGAATATAAATATTCTATAATCCAAATTGATAAAACCCCAAATAAAGATACTGCAATAAGAGAAGATGATGATTGTGGCTGTTCAGATAATGATAACCCTGAAAACCCAATGACAGTCTGTACTACCTCTATCCAAGAAATTAATTGGATGACAATGAAGGAGTTTGAATACAAAGAAACTTTCCCAGGTCAGGAAGCGACAATGGAAAGTTCTCAACAAACGGTTGATGCTTTGCAAAAGACAATTCAACCTATTTGGAGACCTAATACCAAATATTTGATCCATTTCAAGCTTAAGGATGAGGTAACTTTTAATAATGTTACAAAATCTACAACTTTTGATTATTTCTATGGTTTTAAAACAATGGGGCCTCTTGGACACTTCCACAAACAAAACCTTGATTATCTTATTAATTTCAATGAAAAAGATAAAGAGGGGAATTACAAGAAATATAAAGATGATGAGAAAGCATTAACATCTTTGCGCTCTTATCTTGATTATAAACGTTCCTACCCTAATCCAGACGGTAATCTTATGGGAACAAAACCACTATATTATGGTAATGGTCAATGTAAAATAGATCTGTTTTTTGATAGAGCATATCTACAGCATATGTTTGCTGACTGGAAACTCTACAAAGGCGCAAACAAAGTATCTATGGAGATGCCAATTATTATTAAGGACCCGGTTTCTGAAGCCATTATTCCTTATCCATTGCCAATTGGTTGGGAAGAAGAAGATGTTCCTGGTGTCAGATATTTTTGGGAAGAAGATTCGGGTGCGGAACTTCCGTTAAGTGTTCAAACTTATATAAACTATTGGAATGAAGCAGCTCAAAATCCTCCCGGAATGGAATGTTACTTTGATCTCGGAGAAATAGAATCTCCTCCTTCAACCATGAGAACAGCCATTCTCACCAATTTAAAACCAGAGAAGCTTTATACAGCTCAGATTTATAGTGCCTATGGTTATGACCCTAAAATAGGAAAAGAAATCATTCATGAATTTGGATTTACAACCTCTAGGTACAAAGATCTGGAAGATCAGGTGATGAGCCACAACTTAAATGTTACCGATGAGAATGGTAATATACAAATGAAACAGGCTGTTTTTGATTTGAAAATGGAGCTGACACCATTGCAAGTGAATAATCTTTATGATCTTGTATTCAAAGTATCTAATACATATAACGATACACTGAGAGAAAAATTCATTCATGAGTTTGACAGAGCTATAGAAGGTATTTTAAAGATGGCTCCGCTTAATCCACCTGCAAATACGGATTTTGTTAAAATCATTGACAAGACAAGCAATGAACTTATTGCTCTTCTTGTCCGTAATCCGGAACCATTTAATGATCCAAGAATTCCTTTGGGTGATGTAGCAGATACCTTAAGTGTTATGGTAAAAGGAGCTCCGGTAGCAGCCTATAAAACACTATGGAGTAAAGATTTCTCTCAAGCTATTATAATGCATCAGAGTAAAAAAATAACAGCAGTAAGTCTTAGCTTACAATTTATCTATAAAAGTTGGGACGGAAACGCTAAGGCATACACCGAAAAAGATACAGTAACGACATTAATCACAAATTTAAACTAATATGTCATTCATTAAAAAACTAGATAATTCTTCATCATATAGAACTAATACAAAAACTGTAGTCATAAATAATCAGGCTTATTCTGCCGTTTCTGATAGTTACTCATCAATTATCTTATCTAAAACAGATGCCTCGGGTGGAATATTTTGGAAGAAAAAAATATCTATACAGAATAATTCTTTGATAGTAAGAGAATTACTAAAATTTCCAAACAATGAATTACTTTTGGTAGTTTCTAATACAAACTTCAAAGTAACGATATTAAGATTAACATTAAGTGGTGATATTGTATATCAAAGAACATGCTTTTTAAATGACTATTATTTGTCTGATGTGAAAAAAGTCTGCATTCTGGATAATAATGAATTCTGTATAGTTACGGAAAATGATACATTTTTATTTTTTGATAGTCAAGGGAATTTAAAAGACAATTTAGGGAAAAAATTGCTCATTGTTGCTGGACTTCGTCCTCCATATCCGGAGCTCTCTGTCACTGATGTTGTTTTTAGAAACTCACAGCTTGTAATCGTGGGGACTGCTACTCTCTATTCTTCGTCATCTTTTATAACATCCATACCTATTTCAAATTTTAATAGTAATGTATATTTTTTTGGTGAAAACTCGACAAGAATTAACCAGGTTTTTGTAAATCCAAATAATAATATTGTACTATGTGGATCACATAATGGCAAGCCATATTTCACTGCGGAATTTAATATTGGTAACAATATATTATTGGTTTTATCAGCAAATAATGTGGAGGGATATTTATCTAGTTTTACATATAACAGAAATCTAAATTGTTTCTATTTTTATAAATATTCGAATGTATTACTCAGGGAAGCCGAATTACCTAATCTTCAAAACAGCTTTTCTAAAGTAACTAGCGGCTTCAATAGACTATGGTCTAAAACTTTAAATATTGGAGGATCCATACAGGAATTAAAACTTGAAACTACAGATAATACTATTGTTTTAAATAGTAAATCTTATAATGAAAGATTGTGGGGTGTTTTAGATTCTGAATTTTCATTATGTAAAACTTCCTCTACAGTTGAAGAAAGTTTTTCTCCTGCCAGCTTTCTAATTGATACAAATCGTCCACGTCAAGTTTATTTCGGAACATTAAACCGAGAATATTACATGTTACCCAACTTTACACTAATATTCTCAGATCCTACTGGTGCTGATCAAGATATTTGTACGGTTAATTATCTTTCTGTTATTGGCTCTTCACTAGGTAAATTATTTTTTGACACACAAACCAATTATAATAATGCTTATGTTGGTAATATCCAGATTAGAAATTCGGCTAGCTTTCAAGTGACAATCAATTCCGGAGTTATTGCTACTAAAAATGGTTTAAGTTTCATTATTGAAGGTGGAAATATTGGAGCTAATTCTGATAGAAGTTTCAAAGTCTATGTTACAGGACAAACATCTCAGATTGGAGATAACTTTTCTGCTCCAATAAACATTTCTAATCCAGAAGTTTCTAATCCTTCAGGATATTCAATTACTTTTAATGTAGAACAAGGTATTGCTGAACCAAACGTCGGCTGTGAAGCTAATATCGCAATTGTTGTAGAAGAGACTTCCTCAAACATTTATCCAACTTCAGATTATATCAACAGGCTGAAGAGCAAACTGAGGCATTTCATTACCAATCAAGCAAATAGTAATATTACGTTATCATTAATAGGTATGTCTAATGGTATCAATGATATAAGAACAGACCATATTATTGAGAAAAACATAAAAAACAATAAACAATTATTTCTTGACTGGATAGACAACTATGGATTAAGAATTGGTGTAGGTATAGATAATCGTTCAGATTATTTGGCTTCTGGTCTGGAAGCAGTTAAAAATAAGCTTTCAGGTAATCCGGATATTGTTATTGTGATAGCCAAAGGCTGTGAAAATGATACCTACGATTACGTTGATAAAATTCAGAATACAATTAAAATTAAAACGCTTTATACAGAGATTAATTCAAAATCACATATTTTTCAATATGGGTATAATGCGGGAAGTTATGATTTCGGTGTAGTAAACGATTATTTTGTGCCAGCTCTTCAAGCTTTATTGGATAGGACACCAATTCAAAAAACTACTCAGAACAATATATTAACGTCAGATTATATTGGATTTGATATAATCGATAATTGGGCTTCTGGTCTTGGACGGCTTTCACAGGATATTTATGATTCTCAAGTGGGCTGTTATGCTCGACTCGAAATCCTGAATGACGTAGTGATAAACTCCTTGGTTGCCGGAACCATTTATGATGATAAACCAGTTGGTTTTATTAATATCAGAAACAAAAGTAATTCCCCTTATACATTATACAAGGTTCAAATTCATGGATCTACAAATATAGCAGGAGGTTTAGTATTTACTGCAACTGGAACAATCCAAGCTAATAGTCTTGAAAATGCGATAGAAGTTCGCGTAAGTGGTATGGCTAATTATAGCTTATCGAATTTTGTAGAATCACTTGTCATGACCGGTTCTGGAGCAGTCTTTTATAATCCTAGTCCAGGATTTAATTTGAAGATTAATGTTGCTGAAGAAACTATTAGAGGAACTATTACACACAGTGATATTCCTAATGAAGTATTTATAAAAGATCTTCTTGCCAGCTATCATGGAAACTATGGTGAATTTATTGTAAAAAATGAGACAAAAACCCAGTCATTAAAAATTCAAAATGGGCTTGAGCTATTTTCTAATCAAGATTTTGTATTTACAGTTCACAACCCTGCCAATGAAGATTATGTAATTGATCCTCTAAATTCTCAAACTATTTATATTAATTTGAATGTTAATTCTATTCCAAGAATAGCGGGTGAATTTAAAAAAACAATTGGTATTCCCAAAGTCCGTAATCTTACGCATAAAATTATCTTTAGAGTTGAGCCGGAAGATATGGTAGCGGAGATTATCCAAACCGAGTTTTATCCTGACTTGACTTATGTGAAAGATTACCCCTTTACTACAGCAAGGGATGTTGGAGATATCATTGTTCAAAATAATACGCAGACTTTAGAATTATTTATTCCAAAGGGTAAACCAATTCTTAATGATATTGATGGAAGAGGATTGGACTTTAAAGTAAGAGAGGATGTTAAGATTTCGTACGGTCAGAATGGTCGGGTTCCTATTATTGTAACTTCGGAAGGCGGTGCCAATCAATTAGGTTCTTTCGCTCCGGTAATTGAATTTTCAGGTCTTCAAATTGAAAATCCGCACGAAGATTTTTTACTTCCATTTACGATAGAACAAGATATTGTGGACGTTCAATTAGTCTATGCTGTTTTTGATGATTTTCCAACGATGATAAAAGGCCAAGCTATTACAGGTGATCTGACAGTTGGAGAAATTACCATACTCAATAACAGCCTTGTCACACCTTATATTTTAAATGCTCTAACAAAAATTTATGATCAAAAGTTATCTGGTTTAGAATTTATTACGGCAAATACAGAAGACATAGAAATACGTGCGGGAGAGGAATATTCGGTAGGAATTAAAATTAAACCTACAAATGTCACTCCGACAGATTATGGCCATTTTTCAGGATTAATAAAGATTGATGGAGTTTATAATCCAGAATGGGAGATAAGCTTTAATGTTTTTGATAATGGGATTTCTGTTGAAACAAACGAAGGATTGGAATTACAATCGCCAAATTTTGCACTTCAGGCAGTTGGATCTAAGGGAAGAGATAGTATAAAAGGTGTACACTTGCGCTGGTTATTTTCAGGCAATCTTGGAGACAAACACCTCCCTAAAGGACAACATCAAAATGGAGATGAATCTTTTTTCAATTATAATAAAGCGGATGATTATGTTAAGCTTTACAGGGTTCCTTATACATCACAGATAAGAGCTATATGCAAGATCGATTTAACTTTACCCCCAGCTGTTTTAGATGATGCTAAACAATGCTGGATATATGAAGTGTCTGGAGATATTTCTTCAGGTAATAATACACCTTCAAGAGTTGAAGTTGAATCCCGCTTGATGTATGTCTATTTCACAAACAAGCAAACCTACAATCAGCTAAGACAAAATTCTCCAAATCTTAATCCTCTTACAAATCCAAAAGGGTTCATAGATGCTTATGGAAATAATATCATTGAGATTGAATGTAAAAATGAATTATTTTTCAGAGTCACTCCAAAACCAAGAGGATTAAGTCAAGGTAAACTTTCTCTTGAAGTCCTTTCTGTTGAAGAAAATAAATTGGTAGTCAATAAATATCTGTCATACCGCAGAAAAATGACAATATTTGAAATAAGCCAATCTCAGGTTTTTGTGGAAAATGGAAGAAGTATAAGATATCAGTCCGAAGGTTATAGAAATTATATCTTTGAATTTGAATTTTACAGTGATTTTATTGCTTCCGCTTCTAATTGGAAATCATGGCAAGAATACGGAGTCTATTCACTTACCACTACAACTAATAGTAAGATGCTTAATAATCGTTTAGTAGGCAATATTAATATAAATTTCAACAGAGACAAATGGCTAAAATACAACAATGATGAATATGTTAATTGGAGTAATTATATTAACAGATGGAAAACACCCATTGCAGGGAATAATCCTCTTAATAGCTCCATTCTACAGATTGTTGAAAAATACTTGTTATTAAGTGGTCAAGATGAAACTAATCCTAGAGCTATAGAATATTTGAATATCAATTTTGCGGACAAAGATCAGGACGATGATGGAGAATTTGATCCTGAAGAACCGGGAGAAGACAATGGTGCCACTTCGGTATCTTATTTAGACTTGCTTAATGTCGCAGCTATGGATTATCATATAGCTAGGCTATTAGGTTTGGGAACATTGGATAGACAACCAGATAATGGGTTAGAGTATATTTATTTGACAGAATATAAAACACTGAGAGATCCACAAGATGAAAGTTTGGAAAAAGAATGCCAACTTCTTTCTATGTCACTTCCAACATCTATCAATACAGAAAGGTTGCCACTGCCAATAGAAATCAATGAGCTTTATAAAGGTGTACCTAGACCACAAAATGAAGATATTCCGGTTTTATATGACGAAGAAGGCTATTCGTTAGATGGTAGAAATAGATTTATTAGTATTATTAATAAGCCTATTCCTTCTGCACAATCTGATCCTGACTTTTTCCCAAATGATTCTTATTGGAATGCCTCACTTTACACATTGCCTGTTCACGCAGGTTTAGAATATAGAATGGCCATGCACGGAGAATGGCTAAAACCTGAATTATCACACTCTGATGATTACTATAGTTTAAATTTGGCCGGTACACAATCTAACTTGGAAACTATACCAATCTTACTGCCTGAAAACTTTGGAGATCCGTTATTTGTTCATAGACAAACTGAAAGTGGAGATTATGCATATTGTACATATGGTATTAATATTTTTTCAAGGGCTACATACAGCACCAATGAGTTTAGTATAAAAACAGAAATCAAACCACTGAATTCGCTTTTACCACCTTCAGATATCAAAACATGGCTGATACAGCCAGAAAAACCTCTGATGTTCACATCACAATTTGAACAAGATCGATACAATGAAATTGAGGACGAAGACAAAACCTTTGTCAGAATCAACTTTGGATACAATTCAAATCAGGATATGGTAATTCATCCAATACCATTTGATTCAAATGTCAGTGATACAGAATATGAAAATAATACAAATTATTTTAAAGACATCTATGATATATTTGCTGATCATTTGGAAGTGTATTTTCGAAAAGATACTCCAAAAAAGATCTCTGCATCTTTATATTATGTTGAAGATGATGATGAAGGTGACAACCTATGTGCTGTATTTAAAACAAAACCTTATTACGTAGTAAGTACGGATGAGATATTTAATTCTGTTTATCCCCCAGATACAACTTCAGCAAATTTTGTAGGAGCTGTATTTCTAGTTAACAACAAATCTTATGTAGTGAAAAAGGTGAGGCCGGGAATCGGTTCTGATGTTGGTTTAAGATTTACAGTTTACAAAGAAGAGGTAAGTGCAACAATTTTGTCAGGAGGTTCCATATCTGTTCATTCTGGCACACTTAAGTTACCAGAGACTTCCGGTAATGATCTGTTTGTTGTAACAGAAAATATGCAGACAGAAAATGTTTGGGGTCAAAAAAATCCAAATTCATTTAAAATACCATTAAAGTTTCCACTAATATACAGAGAGGTGATTACATCGATCTCAGAGAAAGGGCAAGAACAAAAATATCTGGAAAAATCCAGAGGGTTTTGGGAATCAGCATCTATTTCTCTAATTGATGATGGTGTTTATAAAATAATATTTGACGATTTAAAACTGGATCAGGAGATTTTACAAACTGTAAAAGCTTTTTTAGAAATTAATAATGGTGTAGTGAGACTTTTCAGACAAGATAGCTTTAATGGAGGAAGACCAACTAAATCTAGGGATCAGTTTAAGGTAATCAAAGCTGAAAATTTTGGACTTAGAAATAGAAGGCCTTTCACACTGTATATTTATGATGAATTGAGGGAAAATGCGTCATTAGAAGATAACATTAGTGAAATCATTACTGGAGATGGTATTATAGTCAATTATTACCCGTCTTATAATTTATATTTATACAATGATGTTCTTAATGATTTGATTAAAGAAAATGTACTTCCAACTAATGATAGTAATCTGAAATATTCCATTTTCGGAATGAGAACTGTAGAAACAGTTTACAATTATAAATCAAGATTTTCGGCTCCAAGTATCATGTTGGGGCAGAAGATAATAGCTCCGATGACACCAGAGGCGCCTATAGGAAGTCTTTATGCAACCAGACCCGATTTTTATGGTAGATCAACTTATAGTTTTACCACAATCTTTAATCAGAAGCCTTTTGGCGTACAGTTTTGCCGTGCAGATAACGATATTATTTTAAATGCTTTATATAAAACAGAAACGGTTGCAAATATTTATCAAAATCTGGCTTTGTTAGGCGGTAATAATGAAGAGTTCCTTACTAATAGATGGAACAATTTCTTTGATTTCCAGTTTTACAGATATGATCAGCCTGCAATACCTGGTGAAGACCCTGCATTGCATGAACGTTATAAAGAATTCCCGGAAATTATTACTGAGGATATAAAACTTCCGGATCATATAGAGCAAGAAGCTGAAGAGCAAACATCAGACAAGATATCGAACGAGGAAATATTACCATATAGATTTCCTCTGCCGGATAATGATTTATTTTTTGAAGGAATTAATAGATTTATTGAAAGTTATAATGCAACTAACCATCAATCTATACCATTGATACCTAATAGTAGTTTTGGAGTTGTTCTGCTGAATCATAAGATTATTGAACCATTAATAGGGGTTAATGATGAACCATTTTACTTGATTGATTTTATACAAGATGTAATAGAAAATACTTTTGTACCATTAACAGAAGTTCCGATTCTTTATCAACATGTTAAAAAAGCGGAATATACTCCTGATCCTAAGAAAAATCATTTTCCGGTTGACAAAAAACAGAATATTAGAGATGCCTCAGGGTTTTTATTAAAACCACCTGCCGATCCAAACAAGGATGATATATTTGATATGGCTCCAATGATGACCATTCTAAGTGAAAACGGAAATCAGAAAAAAGTCTTGTTTACAGATTTTACCCTCAATGGAACTACAAATAATCTATATTTCTATGCATCAAGAGAGATAGGATCACAAATGAATTTGGGAGATATGAGTACCATTCTAGGACCCGTTAAGCTAATCAATTCTAATCCTGCGGAACCACCGAAGATTTTGAGCGGACTTCCTATTTTGGAAAATAAAGTGTTGGGAATAAATCCGAAAATCAAGATTGTCATTAACTCATATCCTGAGTTTATTGGAATCAAAAGAATTAATCTTTATAGAACCAATAATAGGTTAGATGCAGAATCTATCTTGTCTATGAAGAATGTCAAACAAATCGAAATCTCAGATTTGGAGGTAACAGAAGAGGCAATCTGGACAGCATATGATGAGTTATCAGATTTTGAAGAGATACCTTATGGTGACGTATTATATTATAGAGTTGTTGTTGAAAAACAAGTAGAATATGCCGAATATGATAATGGAGTTGCAACTGTAAAAATAGATTACGTACCATCACAAGCATCAAAAATTTTGGCTCTTGCTCTTGCAGAAAACCGAAATCCAGAATCACCATCACTAAAAGGAGTTGGTACAAGACCTAAGGATGAAGATTTTGTAAATAATGTTATGCTCCATTGGAATGTAACATGTTATAAAGGAATTTATCATTTATACAGTATGTCTGTACAGGGTAACTGGAAGGAAATTGCACGTTTCACAACTAATGGAACCAATGATAGGGTACAGCTTCAGGTTTATAATTCTAATGCTACTAATCCTCAAGATACTTGGTTGGATGTAACAACATTGGACATTATTGATTCTAAAATTACTTTAAATTTAGGATTGTTAGGCTCAAGCTATAATCAATTCCCGTTATTTGATGAAAATAATAACCGAAAATATTACCACTTCAAAATTATTGCAGAAAATACTTCCAGTATGTTCAGTAATCAGGATAACATATTAACATTGTTTACAGACGAAGTTTGGGATAACCTTCCAGGAATATCAACAGATGGAGTAGAAGGAATGATTATAGATAAAACATTTATTATAAAATAAAAACAAAAATATTATGGAAATTAATAATAGAGATGATTTAAAAGAATATTTCAGAGCTAATAAGCGCCCTACAGAGGCCCAATTTGGAGATCTTATAGACAGCATAGCCTTAAAGTCTGAAATCCCACAGGTAGAAACCAAACCTTATAAAGTATTTTCTGCTTTACTAAGAATTGAAGATGAAAGTTGGGAAGTGGGCAATCCTAGTTATGTTTTAAAATATAACATATTGGAGGACACTATTGAAGATATAAATGTCTATTTAAGTCGTCATTATGAATTGGTAATTGCAGATCAATCTGGTGAGGGTAAATTAAATTTTGAACGTAGATTTATTACTATTGGAGCTTTAAGAGATGATTTTAATTTTGATGCAATAATTGAGACAGCGGATAACTCTAACGATTTTCTCAAGTTAAATTGTAGAATTAAAAACGATGGCATCTCTCTACCAGAGATAGACGTACCTCTGTTTTATAATCTTCCAATAGAAATAAGAGTATATGATGAGGTAATAGAACTGCCATTTCCTGGCGGTCCAATAGATCCAGGAGTACCAATAAATCCACAGAATCCTAATGTTAAATCTTAATCACAATGGAAGAAGGTTCTAACGGAATCTCAGATAACAAAATCCATATTGGTCTTGTGCTGGCGGGCGCAGTTACTGCCGGCGCATATACCGCAGGAGTGTTGGATTACCTATTCAATACATTATTTCTTTGGGAAGAAAAGTATAAAAGTGATCCAATCAATACTCAAAAACCAAATGTTGTTATTGATATTTTTACAGGAGCTTCAGCAGGAAGTATTGCCGCAGCTGTCTCATTGATAGGGCTTGCCAAAGATTCTCTTAAAGAAGTCGATGATCCGTATTCAAAAGAAGCAGCTGAAAATCTATTGTTTGATACTTGGGTCAATTTCGGTTTGAAAGATGACGAGGATATTTGCGAATATCTTTTTTCTGCAGAAGATTTGAAGGCAGGGAAATTGGATGCTTTGCTTAACATTGATTTTATGGATCATCTGATTGATAAAATAGTTATGAAAACCAGGTCTATTGAAGTCAATATTCTTCCCACCTTTATCAATCCTAATTTGGACGTGCTGTTCACATTAAGCAATTTAAAAGGTATTCCTATTGATTTATATTTTGATTCAGACAAAAGAAAGGTAGCGCATACTATGTCTTACCACAAAGCGTTTGCCTACTTTCAAAATAATAAACCGGCTTCCGATTTATCCAAGCTTGATCTTGACTTGAGTGATGAGCATTCGGTCAGGTTCTTTTTAAAATGTGCCAGAGCCAGCGGCGCTTTTCCTATAGGGCTTAAAAGCATTTCCTTCAGTAATATTCCCAAAGACTATATCAGTGCGAATCTTAAACGTATCTTCGGAGATGGTTTTAAATTTATTCCAAGGGTAGAGGATGACTACAGTTTTATAGCTGTAGATGGAGGAATGACCAATAATGAACCTATAGCAGAAGCCCTAAGCGTTATTGGGAAGGAGTTCAACAAAAACTATAAGCTGATTATGATTGATCCTTTCCCCAATTACATCCCCGAAAATCCATTTAAGGATAAAGAAGTCAAAGAAGATTTATTTCATATTGTTCCCCAATTGATTTCAACATTAAGACAACAGGCCTCGTTTAAAGAAAAGGATATCAGCGATATGTTTGATGATAATACGGATAAGAATATGATTTGGCCGACACGCTATGATGAAAACAATAAGCCTTTAAAAAATACCATTGCCTGTGGTGCATTATCAGGCTTTGCAGGCTTCATCAACAAATCCTTTAGGATTCACGACTATATGCTGGGAAGAAAAAACTGTCAGAGTTTCCTAAGGTATTATTTCCATCTTAATGAAGCGCAGCATCCTTCATCATCAGAATGGACTACCGAATTGAAAGACCGTTATGCTTTTACCGACGTTTCAACCAAAGAAATCATGCTGCCAATCATTCCTGATTTTAGGATTGAGTATAAGAAGACTGAAAACAACAGAGCACGCTTTTTCCCATATATCAACGAAGAAAATACCAAAGGACTAACATTTCCAATTATAGATTACCATCAGGATATTCTTCCATTAGAGAAAATCCTTAATCAAAGAGTCAAAGTTATCGTCGATATCTCCTACGATTATTTAAGAAAAAAAGATGATGAAGCCACTATCCCTATTGTCAAAAAAAGAAACAGACTTATCTTCATCAAAAACTTTAAGATAAGGATCTGGAAAATTCTGGGTTACACATTTATGAAGACAGTTGGTAACCGCTTTATCGCCAGAACAATCTCTAATAAGCTGACTAATATTATCATCGAAGAACTATTCAGGTATAAACTGCTAAAATAAAACCATCATGGAAACCAAGTACGGATTTACAAAAATGACAGCCAAAGCATTTGAGACTTATCTTTCAAAACTTAAAATTGCCAGAACAGTATTATCGGTTCAACAGCACCATACTTACATTCCTTCATATATTCACTTCAACGGCAACAATCACTTTGAACTGAAAAAAAGTATGAAAAATACCCATATCAATGCCAACGGATGGGAAGATATCGGGCAACATATATCCATATTTCAAGATGGCTCAGTGATGACAGGCCGGAGCTTCGAAAAATCCCCTGCGTGTATTTACGGCAACAACGCCAACAGCTTCTGTATTGAAAATGTGGGCAATTTTGACAAGAGAAGTGATCAGATGACTGCCCAGCAGAAAAATGTTATTATTACAATAACTGCTGCACTGCTTAAAAAATTCGGGTTAAGTCCCAACACCAATACCAAACTGAAGCAGAAGAAATTATTGAGCATAACAAGGCTGCTGATTTGGAGACCGTTGCTTGGCCTTGGAACAGAAAGCCTAAAGCCTGGGAGCATAGTTCTTATGCCTTTGGCTTTATTCCAATCAACACAAGCAATGATAATCTGCTTAAAATCCACGAAGCCAGAAGTATTACGGCAGACCAATCTCTCAAAGATGCTAAAATCAATATATCATTAGATTATCTCCGGGTTTATGAATACCCAGGCAGAGGCAAACACCGCGTCCTGTTCAAGTTTAACGCTAAAATTATCTCAAAGATTCTGCTGAGCAGGACTTGAGCTTTAATCAGACTTTTGCTATTCAGGAAGGTCAAAATGCTCCTATATCAGGTTATCCTATATTCATCGGCTTAAATACAGGTAAACAGCTGATGCAGTTTGATGTAGAGATTATCAATGTCTCAAATGATAATGATGACCAGCTTCTGGATGCGATGGAAAAGGCGTTGTCAAGAATGGCATTACGCTTCTCGGTACTCTAATCCTGTAATCCCTATCTTATCCGAATACGCAACTGGTATCACCAAGCTAATTGCAGGTCGCAACCGAAACAGGGAGATCACCTCACCAAAAATGGGCTTATACTTTGATAACATTGCTTCCCATCTAAAGATGGCTAGAGGTGTTTACATCGCCCTTCAAACCTCAGAACCTGATGTGTTCGACTGGAACCAGTGGCATTACAACCGCAGTTTTGGAACTGTTCAGTCTACTGATGGGACACATAAGGAGCTTCCTTACAATTATTTTGCATTCAGTATTAGCTAAAAGCAGCTATTCAAAAAATTGGCGCCAACTGTCTTCAGTTGGCGCCAATTGGCTGTTTGTGAACTCGACAGGATTCAAACCTGTAACCTTCTGAGCCGTAATCAGATGCGCTATTCAGTTGCGCCACGAGTCCGTTTTATTGGTTTGCAAATATAGTACTTTTTTACTTTCTTTGGAAGATGAAACGCATTTTTTTACTTTTAATTTTCTTTCTTTTTGCATTTTCTTGTAAAAAAGAAATTTCAAAATCAGATTTTGGAAATATAACTATCTCGGAAAGAGTTAATTATTCGGATGATTCAAAAAATCTGGTTATTAACTCAGGAAAATTTAAAAATATTATTCCTAAAGAAAAATTACCATTTCAGAAAGCAATGTTGCTTAATTCGAGCCTGATTGGCTATTTTTCTGAACTTAATTTAGAAAATAAAATAACAGGCGTTTCAAGTCCAGAGTATATTTTTTCAGAAAAAATCCATCAGTTGATTAATCAAAATCAAATTCTCAATATCGGAAACGAACAGAAGTATAATATTGAGAGAATTCTTTCTAATAAACCGGACGTTATTTTTACCAACTATGTTCCCAATTTTGCCAATACTTATGACATCTTAAAGAAAAACGGAATCACATTGATTTTCCTGGACGAATTTCTAGAGCAAAATCCATTAGAAAAATCAAAATATCTTTTGTTATTTGGAAAACTATTTGGAGCAGAAGAACAAGCAGAGGAAACGTTTAAAAATATTGAGAACAATTATAAAAAAATTCAAACCTTAGCTTCTAAAACCTTCAACAAACCAAATATTCTCTGCAATGAAATGTATGGAAGTCAATGGTTTTTACCAGGCGGAAATTCTTTTGTTTCAAGACTAATCAATGATGCTGGGGGGAATTATATTCTGAAAGACAACAAAGAATCATCTTCTGTGCCTTTGAGTTTTGAGGAAGTTTTCGTTAAGTCAGAGAGTGTCAATTATTGGATTAATATCAGTCCACATCAAAACAAAAAAGAATTATTGACTCTCAATCCCAATTACAGCAAGATGAAAGTCTTCAATTCTGGGAACTTATATATGATAAACAATCGCGAAAAAGACAATGCCAATGACTATTTCGAATCGGGTGTTGTAAGATGCGATTTGGTTTTGAGAGATTATTTCAAGATATTTCATCCGGAAGATGTAACTTTCAAATCTGAACCTTTAATTTATATGAAAGCGCTCAAATAATGAAAGAACAGAATTATAAAGTCGATTTTTTTGTTGGGATTTTATTGGTTGTCGGGCTGTTTATCGGTCAGTCGTTGATGTATGCAATTGGTTTAGGATTGTCTGCGTTATTTGGACAGGATATTAGTGATACTGGGATTTTCAATATTTTGATGTATACGGCAACAATGGTAGTTCCCATTCTCTTTTTCGATTTTTTTATTGTAAGAAAAGACGGAAACAAACTCAATTTCGATTTCTCAACCAAACCATTTCGGGTTTATCTATTGATATTTCCAATGATGTTCGGGATGATGCTGGTTGCAGATTACACCACACAACTCATTCCGACTACAGGCGATTTACTTGGCGAGATTTACAAAATGTACTCAGAACAGTTTGCAAAACTCGCTAAAGAACCCATTTCGTTACTGATAATGACAGTCATTCTGGCGCCAATTCTGGAAGAAATCCTTTTTAGAGGCATCATTATGAAAGGAATGCTGAATAACAAAGTCAAACCAGTTACGGCAATTATTGTTTCGGCGTTCATTTTCGGCGTTGTCCATTTCAATCCGTGGCAATTTGCGGGCGCATTGCTGCTCGGTTTGGTATTAGGTTTGGTGTATTACAAAACCAAATCGCTGCTGATGCCAATTTTGCTTCATGCATTCAACAATTTGTTGTCGGCGATGATGATTTTATACTCAGATTCAGAAACGTTTTCTGATTTGTTAAAAATTAAACCTGAACTACTATTAGCAGCAGGATTAGCGATTTTTATAATACCGTTTTATTTTTTCGCAATTCAGAAGAATATTATTTATAAAGATTAAATTTAGGGCAGCTTAATCCGTCTTCCGCTCACAATCTTTTTTGCAGAGATTTTTCAGATTAAATAGAAATTGAGTACAAGCAAAAAAGGATTTCCGCTCAAGCCGGGCTGCAATTTGGTCATAAAAACAAATGTCAAGAAAATAGAACATTTCAAACATAATCAATGATAATTTATCAACCATCAATTATATATAAATGGAGATTTTAGTAGCAACACATAATTTACATAAAAAAGAAGAGATACAGCAGATATTAGGAACCGATTATGTTGTGACCAGTTTATCGGACTACGATTTGAATGAAGAAATCATCGAGGACGGTGATACTTTCCAGGCCAATGCCCTTATCAAAGCTAAATACTGTTTCGAGAAGACAGGCAAACCAAGTGTTGGTGATGACAGTGGACTGGTTGTAGAAGCATTACGTGGGCGGCCGGGCATTTTTTCTGCGCGATATGCTGGCAATCACAATTTCAAAAAAAATATCGAAAAAGTTTTAGAAGAAATGAAGGATCAACCAAATAGAAGAGCCTACTTCATAACTGTTTTGTGTTACAAAGATGAGGGCGGCGAGCATTATTTCGAAGGCCGGGTTTATGGTAACTTGACAAAAGAAGTTTTCGGAGAAGAAGGGTTTGGTTATGACCCGATTTTTGTTCCGGACGATTACAATTTGACTTTTGCTGAGATGCAGCCCGAAGAAAAAAATAAAATCAGTCACAGAAGTGAAGCTTTGAAAAAATTCTTAGACTTTCTTAATTCCAGAGGGGGTGTTGTGTGATTTTTATAATGTTTTTGTATATTTACCTCGTAATTTCAATACATCTAAGAAAAATTGAGTACATATCTTACAATTTTAGGATTCAATTCAGCAATTCCGACTATTAACTCTTCTCCGACTTCTCAGTTTCTGGAAATGGAAGAACGTCATTTCCTTATAGATTGTGGCGAAGGAACTCAGGTGCAGATGCGTAAGGCTAAAGTCCGTTTTTCTAAGATTAATCATATTTTCATTTCACATCTTCATGGTGATCATTGTTTTGGTTTGCCGGGATTGGTAGCGTCTTTCCGATTATTAGGAAGAAAAACCCCGCTGAATATCTACGGCCCAAAAGGTATCAAGAAAATGATGGATACTATTTTTGAAATTACAGAAACATACAAAGGTTTTGAAGTCATTTATCACGAGCTAGAGGGTAAAGAATCTGTAAAAATCTATGAAGACAAAAGGGTAGAGGTTTTCACTATTCCACTTAATCACAGGATCTATTGCAATGGTTACCTTTTCAGGGAAAAACCAAAAGAGCGTCATCTGAACATGAAGGAGATTTCCAAATATAAAGAAATCGAAATCTGTGATTTCCAGAATCTACGTTTAGGAAAAGACTTTGTAACGGAAGATGGAACCGTCATCAATAATGCATTACTGACGACAGATCCAAAACCATCGGTTTCTTATGCATTCTGCAGTGATACCAAATATAAAGAAGACATTATCCAGATCATAGAAAATGTTGATATTCTCTACCACGAATCCACTTTCCTTCATAATCTGAAAGAAATGGCAGATTATACGGGGCATTCTACTGCTTTGGAAGCTGCAACTATAGCCAAAAAAGCACAAGTCGGAAAGCTGATTTTAGGACATTTTTCCAATCGTTACAGTGACTTAAGTGTTATGACGGATGAGGCAAGACAGATTTTTCCTAACTCTTTTCTGCCGAAAGCTTTGGAAACGATAAAAATTGGTTAGACAACATCGATACTTACTATGCATATTGCTAATGTGATACATAGCAATGCTGCAAAAAAAAGCACATCAGCAAAATTTTCGAGCTTTCCGGAAACCTTTTCTTTGTCAGTTTTAATAGCAAGAAATGAAAGTGTACAGCTCATTACTAAACATAAAATAGCACAAACTGCAAACTCGTTTAGGTAAGAATGATGCTGAAATTTTGCAATTTTCAAGGATGTCAGGATCACAAGACAAAACCCCAATAGATTTGTTGATGCATTAAGTATATGTGGTGCAGTTTTTCTCATTTAATTTATTTTGTTTAAAAAAGATTAGTAAAAAGCAAAAATAAGCAAAACGGTTAAAACCTTTGCTATACAAGGCTTTATAAAAAGAGTAGTCTTAGTTCGGAAGTCGGTGTCTGATAGGTTTGGGGCTTAAATTGACAAGGTTAGGTTACTAATTCGTTACCGATTGACAAAGGCAACAGCATAGCTTAACTGATTATATTTCAGTCTTTTGCACCCTTTTCTACATTCCCTTGTAACTCAATGTAATTTAATTTTAAACGTTAAACATTTGAGTTATGGAACAGGCAAAAAAATCGACGTTCAAACTGCTTTTCTATTTGAAAAAGAACGAACTGAAAAAGAACGGTAATGCCCCGATTATGGGACGTATTACCATTGACGGAACCCCTAAGACTTTCGGAACAAAGTTAGAAATTGACCCCAATAATTGGGATTTGAAACACGGAAGAGTTCAGGGCAAAAGTGCGCAGGCATTAAGCATCAATAAAAAACTGGATAATATACGTGGGCGTATCGACAAGATTTATGAAGATATGCTGAAGCACGAGGGCTTTGCGACCGCCCAAAAAGTAAAGCTATCATTTTTGGGTGTCGGCGTAATGGATGATGCTATCCTAAAAGTTTTCAACAACCAAAATGAGGATTTTAAAAAATTGGTCGAAAAGGAAGAACGCTCACAAAGCACCTACAACAAGTATATCACAGTTTACAATCATCTTACCACATTTATAAAGGAACGCTATCATCGTGATGATATGGCTTTTCGGGAATTGACTTCCGATTTTATCCGGGAGTTTGATTTTTACCTCCGGTATGATT
>Ga0209960_1002120_pt1 | contig 21325 bp, 18 predicted proteins | sample ThiBiot_500_plan_2_FD_183947 | JGI IMG/M metagenome (GOLD analysis project Ga0209960, IMG submission 183947) | Wastewater bioreactor microbial communities from Cape Town, South Africa - Thiocy_expt_500_plan (SPAdes) | ecosystem: Engineered > Bioreactor > Thiocyanate-remediating >...
TGGGTAGTAGATCATCCGATAGCCATCAGGAGAGAAGTGTGATGAGTTGATGTTTCTGTTGGAAACTTTGCTTCTTATCAATATTAGATTGTTAATAAAGTATAGAGATTATACCATTTGGGTTAATGTGTAAGTTAATATTTATTCGACAAAAAATACAGTGGGATAATAGCTGAGGATGTATGATCAACTGAGGTATGGATAAAAGATCAAGATTTCAGATTTTCATTATGCGCATTTCAAACTTTCTTTTAGCGGAAAGAAGCGTATAGCTTATGTAGACGACCATTGCGTATACTATTTTCCTTTCAGTAGAGGGTTAGCAACGTTAACGTTGCGTTACTTGTGTTTTATTGAAAAAATAAAATTTTAAAGATCTTTTTGTTTTGATTGTTGTTGATTTAGATGAAGTATTTTTCGAATGATTAATTTCGCCCAATAGAAATTTAATATTCGAGTGAGAATGCAAAGTGCAGCTTGGGCTAAACCAACGAAAAAACTTGAATAATCGCCGAGATGCGCGGTTAAATAGAAGAATCGCGGTGCAGCTCGAAATGCATACGCACAAATAATTGTTCCGTAGAAAATTCGACTAAGAAAAAAACTCAAGACGAATAAATACGTCAAGATCTGATGTAAACGCGGTCGATGATGATAAATTGTTTTTAAATTCAATGGAATTGTCGAAAGTTCTTCGCCTAATAAATAAAAATGACACGGATGACAAATTCGATAGACAATTCCTAAAAAGAAATCAATCATTATTCAACAACAAAATCAAAGAAAAAAACCAACCCGACCAAGCGCCAACAATAATGATAACATGATGAATTAAAGCACTTTTTGTTCGAACAGATTTGTCCATTAACATTAACATGAGATCATAGATAAAATAGCCTAATGAATAACAAATACTATATGTCATGATTTCATCACCTGTTCCATAAACACCACCGCCAGCTATTCGATTCATTTGTTTCAAATTGACTGAATATCGACTGAAGAAATTCACTAGACTACAAACACTAATAATTGCATGAACTGTCGAGACGATATAACTTTTTATCAATGAACTCAATTTCGACGGAAGTGAATAGAAACATAAACCATGAAAAACGGCTGAGATTAATGTTAACGGAAGAATTGGAATATCGGCTGAAGGCGTATTGCCAAGATCTACAGATTTTATAAATGAGAATTAGAATACAAGAAGAAAAAAACGAAGTATATATGATTACATTCAAAACGAACCTGCTCGTCAAACATCATGAATACAAGTGAAAATAATATGCACACTCACATTGAATACGACAGAACGAAATAAAAATACAGCCGTGTGTACTCAAACGACTTTTTTTCTCTCCTCTCGTTTCTTCGTGTATATCCGACGTGTCGGAAAAAAATCCGAGACAAAAAAGAAGAAGAACACAAAAAAAAAATCGAACGAACAAATGAGAAAGAGAGAAGAAAATTATTCATCCGAGCGAATAATTCTTCGGATAGAGTCTTTAATTTTTTGCCGATGTTTCCAAAGAAATAAAACAATCGAAAGAAGACTCAAAACTCCAAAAATGAGAAATAATCCTGCAAGAGATTCGACTGTCATCGAAGAAAACGAGACGTGAGGTGACGAACATGAATTCTGTTGAAACCATTCATGTCTCAATGCATCTAATTGACCACTTTCTCGCAAAGATAAAATCGCAATATCAAAATATTGTTCGAAAAATGAATCCTTTCGAAAGGCAATGCCAAACGAATTCTTATCGAAATCATTGCCAACTAATGTCAAATTACAATTATGATTCACTGTGTATTCCGCAGCACCTGAATCCATTATTGCCACGTCGATTTGATTCTGGAGAAAACTTTCGTATAAATGATGACGATTTGTCAATGGATAATAGTTTTTCTTTCCATCGGATATTTCACGTAAATAATAATCTTCAATCGATGTATTCACGAGAATACCGATGCGTTTGGATTCGATTTGACCTTTTCGAATATCATCGATGCCCGAAATGATTTTATTCGTTTTTGCAATTGTTAAATCCGATGCTAAATTAGCTGTGTAAGCAGCAACAGAAATTAAACTCAATAGATAAAGACCAACGGTTAACAATCGACCGGGAGCTGTTTGAACATGAAAATCAACTCCATATCCGAGAATTGTTCCCAATGAATACCAAAGACTCAACAGAAGTAATGAACTCAATGATTTACTTCGTAGAGATTCGTTATGTTCACGTTCTACTAGACAAATGAGAAAACCTGAATAAATAGTTGCGAATAATAATGCCAACCAAAGTTGAAATGAAAATGGCCGAAGAAATGAAAGGAAATCAATTTCAATCATCGACGATTCACGAATAATCAAACGAAGAGAATTATCAAATATTGAATTAGAAAAACTGACTTTTTCCATTCGTTTTGCTGTGATTGTCATATCAGCAATGACCATATCATAAATATCATTGATAACATCGTCAATGATTCGATTGTAACTTCCATTCGGTGATAATAATGTTATATTCGGTTTAAAATGCATTTGTTGTTCTAACAAACGAATCAAATCCGGAATATAACCGTAACCACGATCGAATTTTCCAGCGTCTTGTTTCAACATCGCAAATGGATGTGAAATGATGACAGCTATTCGAACGGATAGACCGTCGAGAGACGCGTAATCCGATGGTGTATAAAGGTAATTTCCTGGCCAAACGATTACATTTTGTCGTGAATGAGGAATCCAATGTTTGACTTCGGACCAAACTAAAACGGGAACTGTATTTAAAACATTGGATGAATATTGAAGATTTTTAAGGAGATAATAAGTTCCATTGATTCGATCGGCTTGATTTCGATCGAATTGAACGTAACCTGAGACACCTAAAAATGTTTGATTGATAATTGAATTGAAATACAAAGACGAATCGAGTAATTGTCGATCGAAACAAAACGATTGATTTGCAAATGAAATCGATGATGTAAATCGAGAAGTGAGCGCTTGAATCAACGACCAAGTGGCGTCGAATGTCAATAGAGCGTAATAATCGATTTGATTGACACCAGGAAATGTTTCTGATTCGTATTCATTCCAAATATCAATTACTGAAGTTAATAACGTTTGATTGATTGGCTCATTGACAAGATTTCCAATGACAGGCTCGACAATTAACAAACCGTTGAATTTATCATAGGATTTCTCATGAAACGAACTCAAATCAATGTCGGAATTCAAAATCCAAATGAATTGTTCTTTGCCAAGAAGTTGTCCTTCTAAAGCTTGTTGAACAATCATTGTTGCGTATTTTTTCATTGCCCAAACGACGACAATTCGTGTTGGATTATTTGTTCGAAGATGTTTCAATTTACTTCGAATTGTTTGCGTACGAATATCGAAAAGAATCGTTTGAGAAATGTTAAATCGATGAGAATTAAACATTTCACTGATGGCTCGAGCTCCGCCATTGCCGAATTCATCATTTTGATAGATAATTATACATGATGTCCAATTGAATCGAATGAACAGATCAACAAGACATCGAACAGCGGTATCATCCGATGAAATTGTTCGAAAAAACATCGGATAAATACTTCGATCGGCTAGTTCAGGATCGGTGGCACCATAGGAAACGACAGGCACACCGATTTGACTTGCAAATCGAGCAATTAAATGAGATTCTCGTGATGATTCAGGTCCAATAATTCCAACTAGATTCGAATTTGAAACGAATCGACAAGTTAAACTCAATGCTTTCATGGCATCGCCATTTGTTTGTTCGGAATGATAACCAATTAATTGATCATTCACTGTCAAATTCAAACGTTGAGAAAGAATGACAGCCGATTGAAACATGGCACGGCATTGAGGAGATGAGACTGTGGATTCAAATGCATTGGCAAACAAGCCCAATAGATTTACACCAGTTGCAGTTGAATTCAACAATGGCCATTCGCTTTGCACACATCGTAGACAAGCAAAATAAATCCATAGACAACAAATAGGCAATCGGGTCATGTCAAATCTTGAACTGATAACATTCATAATTGTTCTGTTCATCTTCTCATCAATATTAAACATTTCATTTTCGAAGTAATTCTATTCTTTTTGCAAAATTTTATCCGATTTTCAATATTTATTTTACTGAATATCTACGTGCTTGGAAATAAACTAACAGAGAGGTATCACAATTGCATTGGTTGTTATTTGGAATTTATTTCTGATTAAATGAAAAGGAAAAAGAATTGAAGTCGTCAATCAATTTCTTCATTTTCTATGAGTTTTATTTGTTGTTCAATCGAATCTAATTTCGGATTCAAATGCTGTTGTATGGCATCAAGGAATATTTTCTCTGAACTTTCGTTAAATTCTTGAATATACTGTTGAATAGCTTGTTCATCAGATGCATTTTTCATTTCATTCCATAACTTTTCAACATTAAGACGAAAATTAGTCAACGATTCATCAAATATTTTCGTCAAATTTTTGATAATATCTGTCACAAGTTCAACGAGTTGTTTATACTGTTGAATCTTAGAATCATAATTCACATCACTTGCTTGTGGGCGTATTTGTTTTATTTGTTCACGAATATAGTTCAACGTGGTAACAATATTATCAGTCAAATCATTACCCAATTCATCAATCATTTCACAGAGTTATTACAAGAAATGATTTCTATTATGAGAGATGTACACACATTTACTGCCGAAATCTTAGATGAATTACATTTACTTGTTGAACATTTGTGGGCTGATATTTCAAAGAATAAAGGGAAACAAGTTCAACGGTTACTTGATCAACATGAACAGTCACTTCAAATGCGTATGAATGGCCCATTGATAAAGAGAATTCAAATGATTGAAGCGAAAATAAACGAAATCAATAAAATACAGGCAAATTAAAAAACATTCATCAAAAGATTTGTTTTCATATTTGATTTCGATTTGATTATGTTCTGAAAAATAAATGCAAAATCGTAATTTACTTCTTCTGTACAGAACAGCAAAGATGTCGCATACAGGATTAAAAGAACGGTTTTGTTTTCTCACCAACATGTGCGTTTTTCTCTTCGCTACGTATTTTTTTCTTTTGTTCTTAAAGGAGAAAACGCGATATTCACATACAAAAAAACAACGTTCGGAGTCTACGCCCATGGGCGTACTATATATATATTTGCTCTCTCTTCAAGTAATAAATCAAATAGTTAGCAAACAAAACAAAAGTTATGTCAGACGTCGGTTGTTTCGAAGATTTGCCTGATGAAATTTTGTTAGATTTATTCGAAAATTATATTCGTTTGTACGATATTTATCATGGATTTCATTTTCTTAATCATAATCGAATCAATCGAGTTCTTCGATCAGCTCAATTCAATATTGATATTCCATCGAAAGATATATTTCATTTACAAGCATTCACACATTTTTCTCATCAAATTACGTCGTTACATCTGTCAACATTTTGCGATGATTTAGATTTATTAAAATTACCAAATCTTCGATTTTTACATATCGAAAAACCGACTCGTCCACAAGTGTTATCGATTCGTGCTGAATATTTACCAAAATTGATTTATTTATCGCTTATTTCCTGTTGGTTTCCATTGGATGAACTACCTCGATATGTAGTCAATCTGTCACACATTTGTCCATTTAAATATCTTCGTCTTTGTATTCTTCCCAATGGAAAATCGGTTAAATTATCATCAAAACAAAATGTCCTTATTACGTATACGTGATTTCATCGTTTAGTTAATACAAATACGACATTATTCGTATAGAGACATCATGATTAACATTGAGCTTTTTTTTCGATTGAAATAAACAAAAAAAAATGATCTTGATAAACGACATAAAGATATACAAATGAACATTATGAGAGACACATAAAAAAGATCTACGATATTAAATGTTTAAACATGAATGTTTTATTCTTCATCTGATAATGAAATCGCGATCCGCACTATATGATGTCGTCTACCACGACCATAGCCGCCACCGCTCCAGGGTGATCAATACGGTCGCTGTGACGGTACAAAACGGTAGCGTATACGGCTGTGCTAATTCGATCGGACACTTTATCGTCAAACTCTTCTGCGACTTCTTGAGTCTAAAAATTAAACAAAAAAAAAGAAATTAATAATATTTATGAAAAAGCATGCAAATAATAATTTTTTTTTATTTCGTTTAGGAAAACAAAAATTTTGTAACATATACTTACGCTTGGGGACAAATCTGGCGCTTATCTTAAAAAATAAGATTTTTAATAAACATTATTCACGGTGAGATGTTGAAGATGTGGGTGACGACGATCTCTCGTTTATTCTATACATAATGCCATCTGTTCAATCTCTTTATTTCGGTTCTTTGTAGGATAAACCTAATGGGATTGATTATAGTAATATAGCCAGGAATAATCTTGGCTACATTACAGACGACGGCGTTGTTTTGGCACCGCTTGCCGAAGAACACGTTCCCAAAACGATCAATACGCTCACCATAATGGTATAAAACGATACCGTACATGACTATTTCACATAGTTTATAGTCATGATTCACCGTATGAAGGTCGTATCTCATTCTGGCTAGAAATTAAAAAAAAGAAAAGAAATGAAGTAAATAATATTATAAAGACAATAGCATTTACAGCAGCTTTCATTTTATTTTACTTTTTATTTATTATAAAATAATAATAATAATAAATAATTTTTTCAACGAGTCGACGTTTCGGAGTAAACACTCCATTTTCGAGACCATGTTGTACAAAACTTGAGGGTGGCAAATGTTCTCTCTCTCTCAGTGACGTAGTTGTTCGCGCTGCTCGAGCAACATCCGTTCAAGAATATGTTGTAGTCGATGATCTGGTGTTTCAAATCGTTGTAGAAGTTGAGTTTTGAATTGTGACCAGAAATAAAGAAAAGAAAAGAGAAGAAATAGATTAAAAATATTGGTGAAAAACGAGAGAAAGCATGCATTGTTAGGGAATTACGCAAGTGAAAATCATTCAAATTCAAACAAATCAGTGTCTTTTTTTATTTCGTTTAACAAATCAAATTTTTTAAAATCATAATCACGATCGAATTTCCCAGCATCTTGTTTCAACATCGCAAATGAGTGCGAAATAATAACGACTATTCGAACGGGTAGACCGTCAAGCGACGCGTAATCCGATGGTGTATAAAGGAAATTCCCTGATCAAACGATCACATTTTGTCGTGAATGAAAAATCCGATGTTTAGCTTCGGACCGAACTAAAACAGGAGTTGTATTTAAAACATTGGACATGAATATTGAAGATTTTTAAGGAGATAATAAGTTCCATTGATTCGATCGGCTTGATTTCAATCGAGAAGTGAGCGTTTGAAACAACGACCAAGTGGCATCGAATGTCAATAGAGCATAATAATCGATTTGATTGACATCAGGAAATGTTTCTAATTCGTATTCATTCCAAATGTCAATTACTGAAGTTATAATAACGTTTGATTGATTGGCTCATCGATTATGAGATACAAAAAATAAACAGAAGAAAATTCCTTATTTTAATCAACAAAAAAGCTCCCTGATATCAGAGGTTTACACATGAAATATACTATTCATCTGATGATGTCGCGCCATTTGAATCATGTGGCCTTGTCGACGCCGCATGTTTTATAGAATATACTATGCTCAGAGCGATCAATACTGTCGCCATGACGATACAAAACGGTACCGTTGAAGGTGTTGAATACATATCGAAGATGATGTAAATACATATATGATGCATTTCCTGCAAAAGTATCATCAACAATCAGTTTTATAATTGGTGCATTATTATCATTATCATTTAAGATTAAGTATTCAATATCAGTTGGTGTTTCTCTATGAAATTTAAATGAATTTCAAATAAAATCTTTTGGAAAAATGATTTACTTAATTGGTTTCAAGAAATAGTGATATCATTTAAATTTAAATTTATTTGTAAGAAAAGTTTGTTTTTGTTCGATGAAGGAAACTGATTTAATCCTGAATAAGAAGCATCTTGCTGGAAACGTTCTTTCCATAAGTCAATACCTATTGATATTTGTATCTCCTTTGGAAATGACGTATATGTTTGTGATAAATTTTCCCAAATCAAGTGATAAATTCAATAATTGATATCCAATAACGTTATTCGAGTGATACGATGAAGACACCCCAAATAACGTAAAGGTGGTGTGTATGAATCAGATGATACAATTCATTTTAATGATAAGTCATGATTAATAACCATTTTTTAAGCGAACTATGTTGATTTGTATTTGCAATCGGCCAAATAATTGTTGGCAAATTATCATTTGAAATGTTTACTTGAAAAACCATTTCATAGATTGTATTCAAATCTTCATCAAAGTTATCAAAGAAACCTATTTTTAAAGAAAAGAGATTTGATAATCGTTTGAAATGAGCGATACGATACCGAATCTGGTAAACGTGGCAGATTTGACTTGAAACAAAAAAAAAGATTTTTTATAAACATTATTCAGGGTGAAATGTTGAGCGTGCGGGCGACGGGCAACAGGGATCCTTTTATTCTACAACTGTTTAATTGTTTTATTTAAGTTCTTTGTGGGATAAACTTTATTGGATTAGTTCGAACCATGTAACTATATAAAAAATCGATTTCAAGATGTCGCGATTCCCTTATCCGAAAGAAAGGGTAATTTCTATCTTTTCAACATGACGACTACAGCTACAGCAATGATTAAGTTTGTAATTCGTACTAATAGGATCATCTGGGATCCCATCGACAGTTTTTAAAAAAAGAGGAAAAAAGAGGATTTTAATTTTATTTCATAAAATTGTAAGAAATATGCAGTCTTAGTTGAATTCAACTGCATTTTTTTATTTGGTTTTAATATTTAAGCACAATGGATCATTTTGCAAAAGAAAATCTCTAGATTTCATAATTAATATTATTTTAATTCGAAGATTCGCATAATATAAAGCACGAGTTGTACACAGCACACAGCACAATAGGAGAAAAAAGTTAGGAAAAGAGAAATTATTTTATTAATTTTGAATAGGTAGATAAGAATATTTTAAAACATAATTGTTGATCATTGCTACAATCTTACTTTTTAGTGTGGAACAATTATGCATATAAAAATAGTCTTTCTTCTCATTTTAACGTTTGATTAACTAATCTGTTACTTCGATGAGCATATTGCAGATTATAATTTAAGTTTTTATTATCAAACCCAATCGAAGATTATGCTTTTAAAGCATCAATTTAGGAATTTTTTTCAAAAAGACAATTTTCAATATCTACATACTAGTTTTGTTTTGACTGCTTGCTTTTATCAACTGTTTTGTTTGTGAACAGTTTTTGTTTTTAATCCTCATATACTTTTCTAACTACTCTCTCCTCTAGAATAGAAAACCCCGCTTGAATACATAACACGGTCAGTGTATTACGTAAGTAAAGTTAGCACCAGATTCGAGTTTTTCGTGGTAGGATTCGCTTGTATGTTTGTGCTGACTCTCTTTTAGGTTGTGCTATATGCAAAATTTGATTCTGCATCGAATGGTGCTAGTTTCAGATGGGATCACCGATGGAAAACATAACGTTTAACTCAAAATACTGACTTTTTCGGTTTTTTTAGAAAAGTTTTTTCCGTCGCGATTCGCCATATTACTTGTGCTGACTCTAAAAGTGGTTGTGCTGAACTCAGAATTAAATTCTACATCGAATGATACTATTTTCAGGGTGGGTTATCGGGCAAAAAAATTCACTCTATCAGGGTCAAGAAATCCTTAATGGTCTCCTGCCATAAACCTGACCATATTTTTTTGCCCGATAACCCACCTTGAAAATAGTATCATTCGATGTAGAATTTAATTCTGAGTTCAGCACAACCACTTTTAGAGTCAGCACAAGTAATATGGCGAATCGCGACGGAAAAAACTTTTCTAAAAAAACCGAAAAAGTCAGTATTTTGAGTTAAACGTTATGTTTTCCATCGGTGATCCCATCTGAAACTAGCACCATTCGATGCAGAATCAAATTTTGCATATAGCACAACCTAAAAGAGAGTCAGCACAAACATACAAGCGAATCCTACCACGAAAAACTCGAATCTGGTGCTAACTTTTCTTACGTAGTGTATTAGAATGCCAGAGACAGAAGTGTCTGGAGAAAAAAGTAAAAAGCTCGAAATTTTTCGAAACTTCTTTAAATAGTTTTTGTTATTGTAATTCATAAACCCTTAATCAGACTTAATAGAAGCTCTCTGGAAAATTGTAAGTCTCATAGATCCATGTTCTACTCTTTCAAAAAAAAGAGGCTGAGTGGGATACCAGAATAGAATCAGTTTTCTGCTTCACAAAATGTCGTTATTGACCAAATGGAAATCCGAATAACTCATTCTCAATAAACGAACAGTTTTCCTGTTATTGTCTTCTTTTTTTTATTTCTCGTTGTTTGTTTTGTATTTTATCGTATTAATAAAAATCGAAACACTTAATAGAACATACACGTCAACAAAAAAAAAAGAAAACGAAGTCGTTTCCAAAACGAGAGAAACGTGTACGTTGAAAGATTTAGATTTTTATAGACGACGACCACGACGACCACCTTTTCGTCGAGTACTGTCCGATGGGACTGGTGTCACATCCTCTACAAAAACAAAACAAAAATCAACAATATTTTCATCGAAATTGAAAAGAAGAAACGAACCAATTCGTCCGATTTTAATTCCCGAACGAGCAAGAGCTCGAAGGGCAGATTGTGCACCAGGTCCTGGTGTTTTAGTTTTGTTTCCGCCAGTAGCTCGAAGACGAACATGTAAAGCTGTGACACCTAAAGCTCTGCAACGTTCAGCAACGTCTTGAGCAGCTAACATAGCAGCGTATGGTGACGATTCATCACGATCAGCTTTGACTTTCATTCCACCAGTGACACGAGCAATTGTTTCTCTACAAACACAAACAAAACAATTCGATTGAATGAAATATTTGAATGAATATTCGACTGACTTTCCCGAGAGATCAGTAACGTGAACGAAAGTATCATTGAAACTAGCATAGATATGAGCAACACCGAAGTTAAGTTCGCCTTCAGCGAGTTGTGGACCTAAACTGACTTGTTCTTGTTTAGGAGCTGGAGTTTTACGTGGACCCATGTTGAATTAGTTCGACAGTGACAAATATCTACAATAGAAAGTCGAGTTTTCATATCTTTTAGTTTGAATACATATGGAAATAAAAAGAAAAACATATTTCATGAATCCGAGGATTTCAGTTCAACCAATCGGATTTCTTTTCCACTGACTTTCGATTTTGATTTGCAAACTTTTTTTGAGAATTATTTTCAAATAAAAAAAGTCGAATCTCGTTCAATTTTCTCCAATTTTCCTCGCATCGATATAGATGTCGCTAATTTAGCCATTGGCAAATTTAATCTTAAATTAAATTGTAAAGTTTAAATTCGTAAAAATTCCATTTGATTCAATTGAATTTCTTGTTGAATTCTAAGATGTCTATTTAAATGACAAGGAAAGGTCTAATTGGTTTTAATAGACCAATCGAATCGAACATTCGTCGAAACAATGACTTGAAAACGACTTGAAGTTCATTCTTTTGCATAGAAAAAAGAACGAATATGTCATCATCAACTGATAATCACGTTCTTTCAGCCATTGGCACTCGAACAATTCTCAATTTTGCTTGCAAACTACTCTTTCGTTTTCTTCATTTTCTCCTCAACGGTCTTATTTTCCGTCAAATCGATGTAAATATCATCGGCATCGCCAATGTTCGTCTTCTTCTCCTCTACACCACAATTCTTTTCCTCTCTCGCGAAGCTTTCCGCCGAACAGTCCCTAAACTCACCGATCTCCGTTCGACAACTCATTACATCAATCTAATCTGGTTGATTCTTCCAGCCGGTTTATTCATAACTTCGATTTTCCTTCCTCTAACTCTCTATTTCAAAACAAATCATGCCGAAAACTATCCATTTTATCATCAAGCTTGTTGTTTTTATGCATTCGCTGCATTGATCGAATTGTTATCCGAGCCATTTTATCTGTTAGCAACTGTGAAATTGAACTATCAAGTCAATATTTACATCGAAATGTTCGCCTCGACAGTTGGTTTTACACTTCAAGCGTTGCTTGTTTATCTTCATCCGGAATCGGCACTTTATTATTACGGTTTCGGTTGTATTGTTTATTCGTCGTTGATTACTTTGATATATTTTCTCTATTTTTGGTCGAAAAATTCCGCGGAACGAAAACGTTTGTTTGTCATTGACAAATTTCAAGATTTGCTACTGAAACCAACGACACCGTACTTCGATCATCGGTTGTTAGAAGAAACGAAAACATTCTTCGTTCAAGGCATTTGGATGAAGTTTCTGACTGAAGGCGAACGATATTTAATGTCGTTGTTCAATTTAATTTCATATAAAGATCAAGGAATCTTCGATATTATCAATAATCTCGGTTCACTTTTGCCACGGCTGATCTTTTCAACATTAGAAGAAAGTGCTTATGCTTATTTTCAACAGACTTTAGCGAGAACAAAAGCCGATGAATCGTCTTCAGGTTGACCGAGAAGAAAAACAAACATTTGTCAATTCGAAATTGAAATCTTTGTTTTCTTTGTAGAGAATCAAACGAAAATGTTGAATACATTGAAATTCTACAATTATCTTCTTCGATTTGTTTTAATTCTTTCATTATTTGTGATTATCTTCGGAATTCCTTATTCAGAATTGGTTTTACACATTTACGGTGGTTCAAATTTAAGTTCAGGTCCCGGACCTCGACTTCTGCAAATGTATTGTGTTTATATTCTTTTTCTTGCCGTCAACGGACTCACAGAAGCGTTTTCTCAAGCCACGATGTCAATTGAACAATTGACTCGATATAAAAATTTGATTTCAATCTTTTCGATCGTTTATTTTGTTTTCTTTTACTTGTCGATTGAAATCTTTGGAATCTACGGAATTATTCTATCGAATTGTTTGAATATGTCGTTACGAATTGTGACGAACAGTTGGTATATTTATCGATATTTTCATGGTCGACAATTCGTCGATCCATTTCGATTTTCGTTCGGTTATTTGGTTTGTTTGCTGAGTTGTTACGGTTTGTGTGTTTACAGTCGACAATGGTTGACAAATCCGGTGATTTATTTGAGTTTTGGCGGTTGTTTAGCATTGTTTATGTTGGGTTTGACCTGGCGAGAGGAAAAAGAAATGATTCATTATATTCGTTGTATTCGAAGATTGAATCGAGAGAAAAACAACAAGAAAGCCGAATAAAAAATTTGTTTGTTTTTTTCAAATTTCAGATGTTATATAAAACGAGTGAAGATAAATCGACAGATTTCAATTCAACAATCGACCAAGAAAATGAAAATCAAGGCGAAATCATCGTGTCACGTAGTAGTAGTCAATCGATTCAACATCCATTACCCGACAAACGTGAAGCTCTACGTTTAAACAATCTCCCTCCTAAAACCTTATGTGCTTATGTCAATCATAAAGTCACTTTATGCAAACCAATCACACGTTCGAAAGCTATTTCTTGTGCACCGATAACATTCAATCGTGCAACACAAACGTTGTTAGATGATCAAACACCGCCGATCAGTCTCCTGCCGATTCCTGTCGGTCTTGTAACGCCATTGCCATTGGCTTTAGGCACAACGGACTGTCCAGTGCCCGTGCCAATACCGATTCCGGTGCCGTTTCCTTTGTTTTTCGTTGTTAATGATCAGAAATTTCAAGACTACGGAAATTATTTAGAGAAAATTCACGAACTTTTTCCGAACAACAACGATGATGCGCAATTGTTAAGCTATGCTCAATCGTTGTTTCCCAACGAGGATATTCTTGGCTTAGGAAAATTCAATCCGAAAATCTCGCCGTTAGACGAAGTCGAACAGGATTCAATGCATATTGTCAATGATCCAACAACGACAAACGTTGTCGAACCAGATCTGAATGCAGGCGAACAAGTTCTGAATAAACTTGTTCATGATTTCGAAGAATTCGATTTGTCAACATTAACTTTAATGTCCAATGAACAGAATTCCAATGAGAAATTCGAATATTTAATGCGACAAGAAGACGCGAAATTCATTTTGAAATGGCATTTCGGTGTGAAATTATTTCGAGCTTGGATCGAAAGTAAAAATGCACCGATTCGACAGAAATTCTATCAACAATACGCTCGTCATCGACATTTATCATCGATCGACATCGAAAATCGTCTCGCCAAACGTTTATATCGTTCGGATCCGTTGGCTTATCGTGCCGATGAATTAAACAACGCACTTTGCTTATTTCTCAAAGAAAATCGCGATGAATACGACGGCGATTCTCTTTACTATCTCTGTTTGGGAATTCAACATTATTTACGTGAAAATCGTCCGTTATCATCGACATCGACAACAGTACGTCGTTCGAATGAAAATCATTTCTATCGAACCGAATCGATCTTTTTCGATTCGACATTTGCGCAATTTCAAAGTAAATTACATTCGATTCTCGGTCGATTTTGTCATTCACGAGATCCGTCGCGACCTTTGTCGATGCGTGGACCAACGTCGAACAATCTCGACGATCGACCGTCGCGTATCGAAGAAGAACTTCTCTGGGAAGCCAAACAATTAGGCGCACATACGCCGTGGGTTTTACTCAACACGATTTTATATTTTAATACCAAATATTTTTTTCTTAAAACGGTTCACGAACATCAAGTCTTATCGTTTTCCAATGTTCGACGACATTACAAGAGAAATGTTGGACCACATGGCGAAGAATATGGCAAATCGGTCTATTTGAGATATTATCCGCCATCGACAACCATTCACGGAATGGAAGAACAACAATTGATCTATGAACAAGCAGAAAATTACGATGATCCATTGCGTTGTCCAGTTAAACTCTTCGAATTTTATCTAACGAAATGTCCGGAAACGGTTAAATGTCGTCAAGATGTGTTGTATCTTCTTCCTGAACCCACATGTGTACCTGAATCACCACTTTGGTTTTCGTCACAACCATTGCCACCATCGATGATGGATCAAATGTTAACACGAATTAAAACTGTTCGAGATGTTAATGATATTCATTTGTCTATGAGTCAAACATCGTTCGACACAACTAATCAAGGAAGATCTTAGAAATTTGAAAACGAAATCTTTGTGTCCTTGTATTGTACTATATATATTGTATCTGTTTTCTTCTCTCTTTCTCTCTCTCTCTCTCCGTTCTTTGTTTATCGAAACAGAAGTATTCTCTTTTGTTTGATATTCAAGTTCACGGATCTTTTTTGTTTCTTTCAAAGAGAAAAGAGAATATTTGTCTTCTTTTTTGTGTCTCTCATTATCTTTTTCCTTCATTTTTTTTGTTGATCAAAGAATAAAAATTCTACACATTAAAATTATGTGGTCTTAATTTAACTGAAACTAAATGGAATTGGGAAGATGAGTGAATGTACTCAATTGTCTAAGTATTCTGCAGAGATAGATAATCAAATCGATAGTAATGATCACCTAGATTAATAAAGCATCATGAAATGAACTATAAAAACTTTGTCATCTTTTTTTGCTTCTCTTCTTTCAATAGATAATTATTCATCAATTCCGTACTATCGTTTTTCGTAATAAGAATGTCAGAATTAAAAAGAAAAAACGAAGAACAATCACTATCATTCGATCAAAAGTTTGTCATCACCGAAGTTTTTTTCGTTTGTTAATTTTTTCGTATTAAGATGTCAAAAATCAATCAATTATATTGAAATTTTTCCAAACGAATTATTTTACAATATATTTGATTATTTAAATGGTTATTGTAACGGTAATCGACCGTTATATATGATGACCTTATATAATCACCGGGCACTGACCCTCTGTTCTCTCATGTATAACCATCCCTATATAAACTGTGTTGAATAAAGAGAAAGGCACGTTATGTGAGAGTGTAGGAATACACCGTACCATCATGCTGAAAGAACATACACTCACACTCTCATGTATCGTCACAGTTATGATATTGACGAAGCCTTCTGTCATTTAAATACTCGCTTCGAAAACATGGTAATTTATCCATCGAAGCCATTATCAATTCAATTTTCACAAAAAATTGACATTAGATAAATTCTTGGAAATGTCGAACATCGATTCATCTTTTGTTCATCTTCAATCAATTGTTCTTCGGGATGTTCAACCATTGAAAATCGATGTTCTTATCGTTCATTTCAAACAACTATCGAATCTTTTTTCTTTAAAAATAGTTTTGTTTGAAAACTTTCATGAAGATTTGAATACAATCTATGAAATGGTTTTTCAATTATCGGTATTGAAAACATTTCAATTAAACATTTCGAATGATAATTTGTCAAGAATTATGTTACCGATTGCAAATACAAATCAACATACTTCGCTTGAAAGAATGATTATTAATCATGAATTATCATTAAACGAATTGTATCATCTCGTGTCGTACACACCATTTTTACGTTATCTCGAGTGTCTCACCGTCGATCACTCGAATAACGTTATTGGATATCAATTATTGAATTTATCACTTCATTATTTAAAGGTGTTGAATATAACCTTCGTTGATATCAATTTTAATCAATTCGAAATATTCCTTCATGGTTATGGCGCAAAATTAAATTCAATAAACATTAAAATTTTCGATTCGCACGATTTAGAATATTTTCAAGGTCATGTCTGGGAAAATTTATTACAAACATATACGCCATTTGCAAAGAAGATACTAATACCAATAGGTATTGACTTACGGAAAGAACGTTTTCAGCAAGATGCTTATTATTCAGGATTAAATCATTTTTCTTCATTGAGAAAAAACAAACTTTTCTTACAAATGAATTTGGATTTAAATGATATCACTATTTGCTTGAAACCAATTAAGTAAATCATTTTTCCAAAAGATTTTATTTGAAATTCATTTAAATTTCGTAGAGAAACACCAATTGAAATTGAATATTTAATCTTAAATGACAATGATAATAATGCACCAATTATAAAACTGATTGTTGATGATACTTTTACAGGAAATGCATCATATATGTATTTACATCGTCTTCGACATGTATTCAATTACGTACAAATAACATATCTAGAAGTCAATAATCCAAGTGATTTAATAATTAAGTTATTAAATCTTTTACCGAAAGTTCAACACATTTCAATTTCAAAAGCAAATCTACGTACTATTTTCGTTGAACAAAAGAATGTTACTGAATCATTTCAAGCAACAAATAAAATTATCAGTATCGTATTGGGTGACGTTCTCGCGCATTTCCACTTTAATTATTTTCAATTGTTTCCGAATCTTCGAACAATATACTTAAAAAAATTAGACCAAAATTGTTTACAAAATCATTTCAAAAATGGTTTATTATATATGAGAAAAAATACACATTCTTTGGAAAAGATCTATTTTTTCGTCGAGGATGCTCAATATAATGAAGAAAAAAAATTAAAAAATATAGTGAATATGAATAATATGAATTTTCGTAAAAAATTTGTGCTTAGTCGAAAATTCCGACACTTTCTTCTCGAATTAAAATAGTTTTTTCTTATCTGTACTCTCTGTAGTTATCTGCAATAAAATCGATTCGTACATTTTCAATCAAATAACAATTGTAAATATGTTATTTATTTTAATTTAAAAAAACTCTATCGAGCTGTTGCCAAAAACAAAGAGTAAAATTCTACCTAAAAATCATCAACTTAAGTCATGAAAACAAATCGACAAATAATTTAATTTCATATTCGGATTCCATTTTTGTTTATCTACATTTTTAATTAAATTAAAACAATTTCAATAAGAAATATGTTGGGTATGACAATGAATATTTAATAATTGATTTAAACTACATTCATGATAAATAATCAAATATCGAAGATCACTACAGAGCTTTCGTTTCATTTTCTCCAGGAGGGGGAAGAATTTAGGGAGAAAGTCTCCCAAAGCCAAAGAGAAACAGTATCCATTTTTTAAAAATCGAAGTACAGCTCTCAATTTGCACTTCCTTGGTTTTTACTAGTAAGTATGAACAACACTGTCTCCCATACTATTGATTTCCACTAATACGGTAGTGTAAAAACTTGAGATAAAACTATGTTTATTGTTGTGAAATACAAAAGTCTGTTCTTATCTAGTATTCAAAAAAGGATTGCTGCTGTTGTAAACGATTGATCTAGCGTTTAGCCAACTTCATCATCATTACTGTCTTCGCTAGGTGATATCATAGAGAATAGCGTAGAAAGCAGCCGTCATATTTGCATCACATTTATCTCCTTACAAAGTACATACTAACTTATCAAAGAATGTGTTCTCTTCAAAAGATAAGATGCCGCGCTCTCTTTGAGAGAAAATTATTATTTCTCTTTGGAAAACCAAGAGACGGCTTTCTCTTTTATATACTTCCGATGAATTTACTCCAATTAAACCTTTGAATTTAGCCAAAATATACCTCTCAAAAATTTTTCAGGGAGAAAAGTAAAGTTTAAGAGAAAATTTAGGAGGGGGATATCCCCCTCCTTCCCCCCCGTAATCGTATGGTCTGCATACATATGTAAGAAACTCGACATTTTTAGCTAATCATCTAGTTTATTTACAGATTCATTGAGTGAATTAACATGAAAAGAAATTAACAAATAAGAACACCGTAAAAAAAAGCTCACAAAGAAGAATACAATGACAAACATAGCAAGAAAGAAGGACCAAAAGAGATCTGTATTGTTAATTTCGAGGTTAGCCGAGAATGGACGTTGTTCATCTAAAAGTACATGTAGTAAATATTTAGAGAGAAAAGGGTAATTTACTTTCTACATAAGCATTCAATTTCAAAGTTAAAAGTTTCACATTCAAATCGAGAAGAGCGATCGTTTGTTCCATTTTGGCGATTTGTTCTTTCAAGCATTTGTTTTCTTCTCGTAATTTGAGATTTTCTTCTCGTAGTTTGAGATTTTCTTCTCGTAGTTTGAGATTTTCTTCTCGTAGTTTGAGATTTTCTTCCTCTAATTCTAGACTTTTTTTTTCTAGATCTTCAATTCGTTTCTGTGCATTGATAAGCGATTGTTCAGTTAACGTACGAGCAGGTGGCGGCTGAGGAATTCCTTGAAGTATGTTCTAAACGACAACAAAGAGCGGTCATTAGTCTCCCGGTAGAAGTCAAACAAAATTTTCATGTTTACTTCCAAGTTATCCAAAGACATCATATTGATTTGACTGAAACCAGTACCAGCCATGATCTAAAATCATAAATTAAATTTATTTTACTAGATCATACTTTTCTTTTCTGATTGAAAGCTTTTTTCTGACGACTATTACACATATTTATCAAATGGAAATAATGCCAACTATATCGTGATAGAAAATAATTCAAAACGAATTTCTAGAAATATAAATACAACTTAAAACAAAGCAACAAAGAAGAGCACTCGATCTTTGTTTACTGCCATCTATATACATGGAGAGAAACTTGCTTTTCTCATAAGCTGCTGCTTTCGCCAATTGTATAGGTCTACCATTTTAACATGCAAAAATCGATGATTTTTCAGTATAATAGATAAAAATTGATTTATTTATATAGGCTCTTTGTAGATGTCTGTTCACGGACAAGTCAAAGTTCGAACATCTGCCGAACAAAAAGCAGCTCGAGAACGTGAACGAGCTGAAAAACTCGAATTATATTTGAAAAACTTTGACGAGATTTTAGAAAATCGTCAATCGAACGAATTCGTCGATGTTTTAACTAAAATCGAACATGTTTTAAGTGAACATCCCGATTGTTTTACATTGTGGAATATTCGAAGAGAAATTCTTCTCAAACTTGATGTCGATCAACAAAAAGATCGAGCACAAAAAGAACTTCAAGTGACACAAAAATGTCTTCAATCGAATCCAAAATCTTATTCCTGTTGGTTTCAACGACAATGGATTTTGAAATTCTTAAAAGACAAATTCGATTTAAATCTTTATCAAAACGAACTACTCTTGTGCAAAAAATATTTAGGTTCGGCAAATAACGAAAGTCTTTTCTTAAATAGTTCGAATATTTTCGATTTTAGAAATGGATGAACGAAATTTTCACTGTTGGGCATATCGTTTTTATCTTCTCGAACAATTAACTCCAACCGATCCGGTTGAATTAGAAAAATTCTACGAAACTGAATTAGAATTTCTTCGTTCGACAATTGGTCACAATCAATCGAATTATTCGGCATGGCATTATCGTTCCAAGTATTTAGAACAACTTTTTCAAGCTAATCCTTCGCGTCGTTCGACATGTTTAACCAACGAATGGCAACTCGTTCAAACAGCAATTTACACCGATTGTGCAGATCAAGCTGCTTGGTTTTATCTTCGATGGTTGTTATTTAATCAATTAGGTGTCGATGCCATTAGTCAAGACGAACATATTCAATCGTTAGAACAACTTGATCAACTTGAACCGGGAAATAAATGGTGTATGTTAACGCTATGTGAACTTTGGAAAGCGAAAAACGACAAAAATCAACTGAGAATTCAATATTTAGAACAACTTGCCGAGCAGATCGATCCTGATCGAGCTCAGTTTTATCGAGATCAAATTTAATTTTTGCTTTTCTTTTATTTATTTGATTTATTTTGAAAAATAAACCTGATATTGTGACTTGTAGATGACTACTGTTGATAGTATTGTGAAAACAACAAATACATCCAATGATGATGATTGGTTTCTATGTCGAGCTTTTGCTAAAGCGATATCAGCCGAAAGAATCTTTCAAATTCTTGAAAAACAAACTCCACTGATCAGTGAATCGAAGTAATCGGACAGACGAATTCATTTTTCTAATGATTTTTTTTCTTTTTTTTTTTCAAGTTTGCTGACGAATGATGTTGCAGAAACAATGGACGAATCTCCGGCATTAACAACAGAAATTGTTCAATGGAAAATTGGAGATCAATGTTTGTGTCCATTCAGTGAAGATGGACTTCTTTATAAAGCAACGATTACTAAGATTGAATCGTCGACATGTACGGTTCTGTTTGATGAATATGGAAATGAAGAATCACATCCATTCGCTGATTTACAAATTCGAACTGAAAACGAAGAAGAAGAACAAGAAGAAGAAGAAGGAGAAATTATCGAAGAAGAACAAGAGGAAGAAACAATTGAAAATCCAATCAATGAAAGTGATATTTTACCACCACCAGTGATGCCTCCATTTCCACGAATAAATCCAACAGATGACAATGATAATCTCTCTTCAACGTTGATGTCATGGTATTTAGCTGGATATCACACTGGGTTTTATCAAGGAA
>Ga0209960_1002122_pt1 | contig 21320 bp, 12 predicted proteins | sample ThiBiot_500_plan_2_FD_183947 | JGI IMG/M metagenome (GOLD analysis project Ga0209960, IMG submission 183947) | Wastewater bioreactor microbial communities from Cape Town, South Africa - Thiocy_expt_500_plan (SPAdes) | ecosystem: Engineered > Bioreactor > Thiocyanate-remediating >...
GTTTCTACATTTCACATAATCACCGGGACCACAAAACCATATGAACGACATATTTCGAGGGGAATATTTCAAGAAGTGTCTGTTTGATGCAGCCATTTTATATATCTATAATGAAAATTCACACTTGAGAACAAACTTGTATATAAGTATCAACAATATGCGAAACATTATCACAAGAAAGATTGTATTTACTGAATTCAATATTCGGATGATCGTTGGATAGAACGAGTTTATAGGTGAAAAGAGCTTTTTGATGAAATCGTCGAGCTTCATTGAGATCTCCTTTTTGAAGATAAGCTAAACCCATCATACTCCAACAATAAGCTAAACAAGGATGATGTTCAGGTAAAATATTTTCAAAGATACATTCAGCTTTTCCATAGATTTTCAAAGCTTCATCGAGATTATTTTCATTTCGATGGATATTCCCGATTTCTGTCCATAGAATACCAAATCGTTGATGCCCTTCTGGCAAATGATTAAAAAGAATCTTCATTGCACGATCATAATATTCTTTCGATTTCTCATACATTCGTTTTTGTAGATAATATCTTCCGAAATAGGTATAAGTTTGTGCGTTAGCAATATCATCGGATGCAAATTCTCGATTACAAATCGATTCAGCTTGTTGATAAAATTCTAAGGCCTTAGTAAAATCTCCATTCTCTTGATGAATTAAACCGAGTGCATTGGTTGTTCGAATGAGATTTCGTTGTTGTTGAGAATTACATTTTTGAAATTCTAAAGCTTTTTCGAAATGATATTCAGCTAGTTCATAATTATATTGAAAACTATGAATTAAACCGAGATTATAATGAAATGCTGGGATATTCGGTTGAGTTTGAATTAGATCTTGGAAGTATTTTTGAGCTATTTGATATTGACCCATGTCGGTAAGTAAAATTCCGAAGATAACTTTCTCATTTGTTTCATTTAATTCTGATTCAATCAATTTCAAATAATCATTGACAGCCGAAAGACCGGCATTGGTCGCTGTTGCATAAATATTCCAACAGCCTGTTTGTTCATTAAATTCGACATTTTCAATGGAAAATGTTGTGCCAATGTTAAAGAGTATTTCTTGTTCATGAGGATGTTGACTAAACTCTTCGACATTCGCACAAATCACGCCTTCAGTTTGACAGTTAACTTTGATAATCCAAAGAACACTTCGAACATCGATTCCACGATTCGAATTCAATGATGAAAACGCTTCGGCTACTATCGGTTCTATACTGGTGGAAATAAAACCGTTGATACTCGTTAGCTGACCTTTCATTTCTTGTAATTTATTTAATTCATCCAGTGTCATTCGACAACCTCGATAGACAATGATCTCTGGTGAAGTCCTGCATAATACTTCATGTTGACTTTTCAATTGTTGACAAAGACAGGAAATATAGTATCGAAAAATATACAAAGCTTGAATGTCTTCAGTTCGAAGAGCACGATTAATTATTTTATAAACAAATGTCTGTCGTGTGTACCAATAAATAGCATTCGATGGTGTGAAGTTCGCTTCGAATTCATCGATTTGAGACAGAAATTTTCGATTATCAGCGTAGTATTCTCGACAATATTCGAGCATTTCTTTCATATCATTGATTTGATATTGAGTTTTGAGTAAAAGCTTTTGAAGTAACTGAAACCAGAGAAACGACGCTTGTCTATAAGTTAAATCTCGAATAGGACTTTGTTTTTGAGAGAAAAATTGTAGAATCGATGCTCGAACATCGTAATTACCAAGCGCAGTTCGAATTGCTGATTTCAACTCCTCCAATTTATTATAAATTCCATTAATCCGAGAATTATGCTTCGAAAGACTTGACCGATATTTCTCTGAATCAATGCAATAGATAAAAACAGACTCAACAATTGGTGGTAAAATTTCTTGACTGAATTTTCCAGAAACAATAAGAAAAACTCGAGCTTTGAGGTTCGTATTTGAATTTAAAAGTTGAAGACAATTGTTTGTATCTTCGAAAAGACGAAGAGGTATTTGAATTTGTTCTAACATTTGTCTTGTATTTCGAGAATCGATTGAATTGCAATTAGCTTTTGCATCGAGCCAAATAAGCGTAATTCCATCAGGTAATGGGGATAAATCAGTAGGATTTACATTTAAAGTACTGTTTTTTTCGAATTTCTTCGGTTTATTTCCCATAAATTCATTTAATTAATCTGAAAATATTAGTAAAATGAAAAAAAAAATGTCAATTTATTATTTTTATGCGATAACACAAGAGCATAATTTCTTTCCTTTCGTTTTTTCTACTAAAGGATCAGTCATTGTCCAATTGTCTTGATATCTAAAAGTTGAATTCGAAACGAAAGCGAATTAAAAACAAAAACCCTACGTCGTTTTTGCCCGTTGGTTGATAATTGTTTCATTTACTCCTGATGGTTTGTCAGTAAATTCGAAGCCTGCATATAAACTCGAATCATAACCTTTCGTATCCGCTACATTTTTATCATCGATAAACTTTGCACCTTGTTTAGCGTAAAAACTCACAGCTGGTTTATTCGCTCGTCGACATAAACCCCAATAATACGTTCCAGGCGGATAAACCTCACGTAAATGCTGAATAAGCCGACTTCCATAGCCACATTGTTTACTTCGTGCATCGATAGCACATTGAGCAATGTAAACTGTGCCTTGTTCTCTCTCTTCAAGCGTCAGAAATCCGATAATACCTTGATTTTGATTTTTACTCTCGGTCTCATCCGTTGAACATAACATAAAACAACGACATTTCCTTTCCAACATCTCCATTTGCATTTCATCGAAAACTTCGTGCAGCCATTCACGAAGATTTTTATTTTCCTTTAATTTCAATTCGTTTTGAATCTCTTGATAATATTGATGAAACGAATTGACAAAAATCTCTCGTAAAATCGGTAGAATTCCATCCGAAGCATGTTGAGGAATGAATTCTTTGACAATCGTCTTTTCAATCGATGGTTTAACTTGAACAACTATTTTCGGTTGTTTAATCAATTTGTTTTTTTTCTTTTCTAAACATTCGTCAAATCGTTCTTGAACTTTTTGTCGAACTAAAATCGAAAAATCGCTTGAAAAAAAACACTTTCGAAAAATCGCACGAGCTACAAACGTTCTTCCGCTGATTGACTCATATCGCTCGAATACTATTTTTTGCAATCGAAATTTATATCAATTTCGTTAGAAGAAAAGTAAATTCAACGAACCGTGTGAAGCAAACCATTCACACCTTTTATTTGCGTTCTACGACTTCCTTTTTTCGAATGTCGTATGTTGAAGAGTTTATTCCGAAAACGAAACAAGATCCTATCGTGAATGAATTATGTCGAATATTTATTTCGGCATTTTATGAATTCTATCGAACGATTGAAACGGAATTGAATATTTCGAATGATAAAACGCTTAAAACTTGGCTCGAAGAAACAGCGAACGAAACATTTGATGATGTTTGTTCTTATCAAGCACGTTGTTTTGTTATTTACACTTCGGCAAAGTGTATTGCAGGGTTTTTAACTACGAAAATCGACGAAAATTACGCATCGAATGTTTACCTTTCACAATGTGCGATCGATCCGAAATTTAAACAACAAGGTTACGGACGAATTCTTTTGCAATTTTTGTCATCGATTTATCCTCCTGAAACGGTTTACTTTGGTTTCTGCCGTCGAATTAATCAACCAGCATTGGATTTCTATCGGAAATGCCATGCAACATTTCCCGATAATGAACAACTCATTATCAATTACGGGTACAATCCACGAGATTATCTTGTTTTTCAATTCACTTTATGAACTGTAATTTTCATGATTATCAATCAGTACAGTTGATTCAACCGAATTTATTATTCGAAAGAAATGAAAATCTTTTTTAATTGAATTCCATTAAAGTTACTTCGATTCAGTAATTTTCATATCTCTAACTTTCGATCGAAAACATTTTGTTAAAATATTGTAGCAAAAGAGAACACGTTTTTATCTTATCTTTTTTCTTTTTCTTACCAACATAAGAAATAAACACGTCATAACTATACTAATGACAACACAGGACAGTCGCTCACGAATTCTTCCAGATGTTTATCTAGTTTGGTTAGGTGAACATAATGATGAGTGTCGCCAATCGATTGCACATGTACGACAAGTGATAGATACTGTTCATGTATTCGACAATATAGATGAATGTATCGACTTTATTACCGATCGACCTGATGAAACTGCTTATATGATAACATCAGAAACATATGCCCAACAGCTCCTTGTCGTCACTGCAGATATTCCACAATTAAAATCGGTTTATACTTTCTATCAAAAGAATATCGTACCCATTTGTGACGCTTTGAAACAAGCATTGAAAGACAACGATAACAATGAAGTCTCGATCAATTTCGCTAAATCTACATCATTAGCTTCAAATAAAAACAAAGATATTCTCGATTGCACATTTATGTATACTCAAATACTCAAGGAAATTTTACTTACTATCGATTTTAATGAGCAAAATTTCAACGACTTTTTAACATTCTGTCGAAATGAATTTAAAGGAAAAACAAAAGAGCTAAAACATGTCGACGAAATACAAAAAGATTATCGTAATCAAACACCTATTTGGTGGTATACTCGTGAGACGTTCTTATATAAAATACTTAATAAAGCTCTTCGGCTCATGAATATTGATATCATTCTCCAAATAAGCTTTTTCGTTTGTGATTTACATAAACAAATTGCTGCTTTGCATGCCGAACAATTTACTGAACATACTTCTTCAAATTCATTCGTCGTTTATCGCGGTCAAGGTATGTCTCAAGCAGATTTTGACCAAATGAAACAGAACAAAGGCGGACTATTAGCCTTTAATAACTTTTTATCAACAAGTAAACGACGCGAAGTTTCTTTGAGATTCATTCGTCCAATTATCACTAAACGTGATTCAGTACCTGTACTTTTTGTTATGAACATTGATCCAACGATTATACATACACCATTCGCTCATATTAGAGATATTAGCAACAAGAAAACTGAAGACGAAACTCTGTTTTCAATGCATTCTGTCTTTAGAATTGGAGAGATCGAGAAATTAGATGATGACAATCGAATATGGAAAGCAGAATTAACCTTCACAAGTGACAATGATCCTGACTTGCGTGCATTAACTGAAAAAATGAGAGAAGAAATGCAAGGACCAATAGGAAGATATAGACTCGGATTTTTAATGATTAAGCTAAACAAATTAGACCAAGCAGAAAAATTATATCAGTCACTCTTGAGAGAAACTACTGATCAATCTGAAAAAGCCCTTTGTTTTCATCAACTTGCATGGGTTTACACTTATCAAGGCAAATATGAAGAAGCTGCTAAATATTATCATAAATCACTTGAAATTATGAAAAAAAGTCTTCCTGTAGATCATCCAAATTTGGCTACTTCTTATAATAACATTGGATCACTGTATCAAGATAGTGGCGAATATCCGAATGCACTGGAATATTTCCATAAATCACTTGAAATTAAAAAGATAAGTCTTCCTGTAGATCATCCAGATTTGGCCACTTCTTACAAGAACATTGGAACCGTGTATCTACATATGGGCGAATACGCAAAAGCACTGGATTATAATCATAAATCGCTTGAAATTGAAAAGATAAGTCTTCCTGTAGATCATCCAGATTTTGCCACTTCTTACAATAACATTGGAACCGTGTATCTACATATGGGCGAATACGCAAAAGCACTGGAATATTATCATAAATCACTTGAAATTAAAAAGAGAAGTCTTCCTGTAGATCATCCAGATTTTGCCACTTCTTACAATAACATTGGTTCACTGTATCAAGATATTGGCGAATACCCGAAAGCACTGGAATATTACCATAAATCACTTGAAATTATGAAGAGAAGTCTTCCTGTAGATCATCCACATCTGGCTATCACCTACAACAGCATTGGAATGGTGTGTGACAGCATGGGCGAGTACACGAAAGAATTGGAATATTATCATAAATCACTTGAAATTAGGAAAAAAAGTCTTCCTGTTGATCATCCAGATTTGGCTACTTCTTATAATAACATTGGAATGGTGTATAAGCGTATGGGCGAATACACAAAAGCACTGGAATATTTCCATAAATCACTTGAAATTAGGAAAAAAAGTCTTCCTGCAGATCATCCAGATTTTGCCACTTCTTATAATAACATTGGATCTGTGTATCAAGATATGGGTGAATACACAAAAGCACTGGATTATAATCATAAATCACTTGAAATTATGAAAAAAAGTCTTCCTGTAAATCATCCAGATTTGGCTACTTCTTATAATAACATTGGATCTGTGTATCACAGCATGAACGAGTACGCCACAGCATTGGAATATAACCATAAATCACTTGAAATTGCGAAAAAAAGTCTTCCTGCAGATCATCCAGATTTTGCCACTTCTTATAATAACATTGGATCTGTGTATCAAGATATGGGTGAATACACAAAAGCACTGGAATATTTCCATAAATCACTTGAAATTAGGAAAAAAAGTCTTTCTGTAAATCATCCAGATTTGGCTGCTTCATATAATAACATTGGAATGGTGTATCACAGCATGAACGAGTACGCCAAAGCATTGGAATATTTTCATAAATCGCTCGAATTTTTTGCAAAAACTCTTCCGTCAAATCATGAAACGATTAAGATACTTAAAAAAAACATCGAAACATTAAGAAGTCATATAAGTAGCTCGTTGCATTTTGTCATAAATAAAAATAAATAATATTAAGATATTAGTGTACTAGGAAAAACACAATCGTCTAGAAAATTGTTTAGTGTTATTTGTTAAAAATTATGAATTAATTGAAACTAATTAGATTAGCAAAAGTATATATTTAGTTTTTTTAAATAATGACTTTTCAAGGAGAAATGCCGTATTTACATAAATTGTAGCTCAAGATAAATCATGAAATGAATGCCATCCCCGCTTGCATTTCCTTCATTGATTATCTTGAAAAGAAATTAAATAATTTGATATTTTCGTCGATTATTTATTCAAGGCAAAAGATGAAACGTTTTAAACAAAATATACAGAAGTTCAAACGGCGATTTCTTTTGATTTTGTGGTGTCAAAACCATCGATCCGTTCGTCGAGAGACAATTGAGTTAACTGATCCTCCGAATTGATATGTTCTGTTTTGTCAGCTGAAGACGAAGACCCTCAAGATTTGTCTTGTTAAATAAGATATTTTGATATCGAATATCACAGGAAAAATTAAAATTTCGGAATTTTGAAAATTGTCCTAAGCTTGTCGAAAACGACGTATTGTGTCTGAGTAAAAGTTTTATTGATTCTAAGGACAGTTTTAAATATTTCTGACTTTTAATTTGCGTTTTTGCATAATATTAAAAATAGTTAATTAAACTTAATTTTAATATTATCAACACTGACTTAACTATAAATTTGTTTTGAATTTTCTGCTAATTTCTTTTTTGGGTAAACTAGAAGATTTTAGTGTATTAAATATGAGATAATAGAATCGTATTTTATGTATTCTAAGATCAATAAAACAGCCTGAAACTTGGCGAATAATTTGATCTTTGTGAACTTATGACAAGTCAACATTGAATAAAGTAGAATACAAAGTTGGGAAAAAATTGATGTTCCCAAATCTGCCAAAGGGTTTGGGTTTGTTGCATCTCTAGAGCAAGTCTTGTTCGAAAGATTGAATTGATTATTTCAAGATAGTTTGATTCGATTACGTGAATTTTCGTTATTCATCACTCGTTCAACAATTATTTTTGATAGTAAAATTCTTTGTTAAAATCTCTTATTCATTTTCAAGACTCAGTGAACTTTCTCAATATCAAATGATATTCAACGAATAGAACTAAATCGAGACAATTATCAATTATTGATTTTCCTACTTCGTTTGCATTGTGCACATTTAGATTATGTTGAAGAATTTCATTACTCATTGACCTTCGTTAGACAAACTTCATGTTCGATACAAAGAATTTCACAAGAAATGAAACACGTGTCGGTTGTTCAATATCTTCACTAAGTCCATCGAAAAATGGATGAATTGCCTTGGAAATAGAATCTCTCAGAGAGAAAGGATAATCATTGACATTGATCGTATTCTCATCCCACTTAGTTCGTAATCATCAGTACAGATGATTTCGGTTATATATGAAGAAAAGAATCAAATTAAACTCAACAAACTAGAACTAAAGACATCGCTGACACACAAGAATCAAAGAAAAAAAACCAACGAATCAAATCTCAAGATTATTAAAGGACATAAGACGTGACGTCATGGGTCCGAATGTTTATCTTTTTCGGCTTTTATTAGACAGAACATGTATGAAGTCTCTCCCTCTTTTAGTTTTTCATATACTCTCTCTTTTCAGTCTTTTCTCTCCTTGCCGCGATACTTGTACACATGTAAAGTCTATCATATCAATAAAAGCTCTGTTACCAAAAAAAAAATCACTACAGATGAAAAACATGACGTGTGCTGTTTGTGTATTTCTTGTTTCATTCATTAAATGTTCTGGTCGATTTCAAAGATAACAAACACTAAGATCTGCAATTATTTTAACAATCGAACATAAAAGATCTCAACGAGTTAATGTCGTTCCACGAATATCTGTATTCATTGAACACGAATCATCATAAATGAAGATATTTTGCATATGCTTTTTGAATATTACATTGAACTATCAATTTAAATGTAAGAAACATAGCTTTGGAAGAGATGTTTGTTAATACAACAATTACTTCAACTCCGATATGCAAAAACTTCGATTGTCAAATGTTTTCTTTGCGAGTTAAGTTCAATAAACAGTTTTGTAGTTTCAAATGCATATCTTTTGCTAATTTTATGATGAGATATTTGATTACATTTTATTGAATTTCTCGGAGTTCTTTTCTTTGAAGAAAAATCTGTTGTAAACATAACACGTTGATATAAAACTTCTGATTAAATCCTCCGATCGACGTGCATCGAAATATCTTTCTACGTTTTCACTAGTTGACAAATGAGAAACTTCAATTTGGTTTAAAAATTGTCGAATAATCGATTGAAATTCATTTTAATATCATTGATTTGAAGCTTTCTCAAAGAATCCCAACTTTGCATATTTATATCAGCTAAATTCCTTATTGATCGAACGAATCAAGCTCGTAAATACGAAAAAATAGGATAATCATTGCAGTTCACATCGCTATCAAAGACACAATGTTCGATTGAATCGGTTAATTCCATACATGTCAAGCTTGAATTCAAATTCAAATTCAAAGAGAAGTTCAATTGGAAAATTTCCTAAACATGTACGATCATTCGTTGATTTCCAAAAACGAATAGGAAGTGATTACATCTATATTTCTTCAGAGAGTTTGAGCTGTGTGATTTAAAATTATTAATAAAAGAAAAGGCCTTTGGATGTGAGAAAAATAGAAAAGCATTTTTCGATTTCTTACAAAAATGACTACTCTCATACTATTACAAATTCATGTCGATTTTGCATTCACATACATGTGTGCGTTTTATCTTGAGTTACTTTATTCAAAAGAAAATGCTTCGTCAACAATCAGGGAGAATGAAAAAGAGCGACGCAAATTCGTAAATGGAAAAAAAACAATGTTGAGAGGCTTCATTTTTCTCTTTCATTCTTCTATTATTTTTTTCATCGTATTTCTACCAACATATAAAGTAAAAAGAAGGATTTTTTTGTCCATTCAACATCAAACAACATGTCCTCCACATCACGTTCGCAATGTCTCAGACAAAATTATTATGTAGTTTGGCTTGATGAAAATGACGAAAGTTATAAAAACTTTCTATCCGAGTTACAGCAAGTAACCGATACAGTCGATCTATTTGTCGATATCGATGAATGTATTGACTCGATTACCGATCGATCAGATGAAACTGTTTATATGATAGTTTCGAGAAAATATGTTCAACAACTCTCTCTCGTGATCGGAGACATTTCGCAATTAAAATCAATTTATATTTTCAATCAGAACAATGCAGTTAACGAACCATTGGCACATAAATGTTCAAAAATCCACGAGCATTTTTCAAATATTGCATCGATTTGTGACAATCTGAAACAAGCATTCAAGTACAATGATGACAATGACGTCTCGATCAGTTTCGCTCAATCCAAATCATCAACTTCAGATAAAAATAAAGATACTCTCGATTGCACGTTTATGTATACTCAAATACTCAAGGAAATTTTACTTACTATCGATTTTGATGAGCAACATTTCAACGAATTTTTAACATTCTTTCGAAATGAATTTAAAGGAAAAACAAGAGAACTAAGAAATGTCGACGAAATACAAAAAGACTATCGTAATCAAACACCTATTTGGTGGTACACCCGTGAGATCTTCTTATATAAAATACTTAATAAAGCTCTTCGGTTCATGGATATTGATATCATTCTCCAAATGGGATTCTTCGTGTGTGACTTACATAAACAGATCGCTGTTTTGCACGCCGAACAATTTACTGGACATACTTCTTCAAATTCATTCGTCGTTTATCGCGGTCAAGGTATGTCTCAAGCAGATTTTGACCAAATGAAACAGAACAAAGGCGGACTATTAGCATTTAATAACTTTTTATCAACAAGTAAACGACGCGAAGTTTCTTTGAGATTCATTCGCCCAACTACCGCTAACAGTGACTTGATACCTGTGCTTTTTATTATGAACATTGATCCAACGATTACACATACACCGTTCGCTAATATAGCGAATGTTAGTGCGATGAAACGCGAAGACGAAATTCTGTTTTCAATGCATTCTGTCTTTCGAATTGGAGAGATCGAGAGATTTGATAATGACAATCGAATATGGAAAGTAGAGTTAATTTTTACAAGTGACAATGATCCTCACTTGAAGGTATTAACTGAAAAAATGAGAAAAGAAACGCAAGGACCAACAGGAAAACGTAGACTCGGAAATTTAATGATTAAGCTAAAAAAATTAGACCAAGCAGAAAAATTACATGAATTACTCTTGAGAGAAATTACTGATCAATATGAAAAAGCCCTTTGTTTTCATCAACTTGCATCGGTTTACACTTATCAAGGCAAATATGAAGAAGCTGTTAAATATAATCATAAATCACTTGAAATTAAGAAGAAAACACTTCCGGTAGATCATCCAATTTTGGCTACTTCTTATAATAACATTGGATCACTGTATCAAGATATTGGCGAATACCCGAATGCACTGGAATATTTCCATAAATCACTTGAAATTATAAAAAAAAGTCTTCCTGCAGATCATCCAGATTTGGCCACTTCTTACAATAACATTGGATCTGTGTATCAACATATGGGCGAGTTCGCGAAAGCACTGGATTATTTCCATAAATCACTTGAAATTTGGGAAAAAAGTCTTCCTGTAGATCATCCAGATTTGGCTGTTTCTTATGGCAACATTGGATTTGTGCATCAACATATAGGCGAATACCCGAATGCACTGGAATATTACCATAAATCACTTAAAATTGAAAAAAAAAGTCTTCCTGCAGATCATCCTTCACTGGCTACTTCTTATAATAACATTGGAATGGTGTATCAAAATATGCGCGAATACCCGAATGCACTGGAATATTTCCATAAATCACTTGAAATTATAAAAAAAAGTCTTCCTGCAGATCATCCAGATTTGGCCACTTCTTACAATAACATTGGAATGGTGTGTGACAGCATGGGCGAGTACACGAAAGCATTGGAATATTATCATAAATCACTTGAAATTAGGAAAAAAAGTCTTCCTGTTGATCATCCAGATTTGGCTACTTCTTATAATAACATTGGAATGGTGTATAAGCGTATGGGCGAATACACAAAAGCACTGGAATATTTCCATAAATCACTTGAAATTATAAAAAAAAGTCTTCCTGTTGGTCATCCTTTACTGGCTGGTTGCTACAGCAACATTGGAGCAGTGTATGACTGTACGGGCGAGTACCTGAAAGCATTGGAATATAATCATAAATCACTTGAAATTAGGAAAAATAGTCTTCCTGTAAATCATCCAGATTTGGCGACTTCTTATGGCAACACTGGAATGGCGTATCACCGCATGAACGAGTACGCCAAAGCATTGGAATATTATCATAAATCAATTGAAATTTTGGAAAAAATTCTTCCTGCAGATCATCCAGATTTGGCTACTTGCTACAGCAACATTGGAGCAGCGTATGACAGTATGGGCGAATACGCAAAAGCACTGGAATATACTCATAAATCACTTGAAATTTGGGAAAAAACTCTTCCGGCAAATCATGAAATGATTAAGATACTTAAAAAAAACATCGAAACATTAAGAAGCCATATAAGTATGCTCGTTGCATTTTGTCGTAAATAAAAATAAATAATATTAAGATATTAGTGTACTAGGAAAAGCATAATCGTATAGAAAATTGTTTAGTGTTATTTGTTAAAAATTATGAATTAATTGAAACTAATTAGATTAGCAAAAGTATATATTTAGTTTTTTTTAAATAATGACTTTTCAAGGAGAAATGCCGTATTTACATCAATTGTAGCTCAAGATAAATCATGAAATGATTGTTACCCCTGCTTGCATTTTCCTCAGTAGCTATCTTCAAAAGAAACTAAATAATTTGATATTTTCGTCGATTATTTATTCGAAGCCAAAGATGAAATTTTTAAAAAAATATACAGAAATTCAAACGGCAATTTCTTTAGATTTTGTCATATCAAAATCATCGATCCGCTCGTAGATCGGCGATTGAGTTAACGGATCCTCCGAATAGATATGTTCTGACTTTTCCTGTGAAACCGAAGTCGAGAATTCTTTCATTTCCTCAACGAATTTATCTTTCGAATTCTCAGGATCAAACGAATGAAAAGCTTCTTCCAAATACTGAACACGACGATCGGCTCCACTGAATTGAGAAGAAAAAGTTAATTTTTTTAAAGCAAGAGAAGAAATTCTACCGTTTGTAGATAAAAAATCCAACAAATGACACGAGAAGAACAGCAGCTAGAAGCGTAATAATCAAGATTAAGGCAATATTCGATTGTTTATTTTTTTTCTCGATAATTAACGCTTCACTCCCACCATCTGTTATTTTCGATGTCGGTCGAGAACGACGAATCGGCACAACTAAAACACGCTCAACAAATTGATTTTCAAAAGTAAAACTCGAATTCTACCAATGAAATAAAGTAGAAATCCGATGACATCCTGTTTCGACGTGATCGATTCGGTTTTAAACTTCAAATTCACATCAATAACATCGTCGTACAATAAACTATACGATTGCCGTGCAAGACTCGTTATTTTCTCTCCATTATTGTTAATTTCCAGCCAATCATCAAGTCGTTTCGGTCCTTTCGATGATAAACTAATCACACTCTTCGTATTCAGCCGAATCGCATAGATTTTTAAACTAGAAAACCCGAGAGAAGTTTGTTTTGTTTTTTTTTGCACAACGAAAAACTAACCGATGGCCGATTTCAGGCACAGAAATTGTCTTCGAACAATCCAAATTCATTCCGTAGTCGTTGGGATAATTCGGAGAATGAATAAAACCTTCTCGAATTTGACCAATTGTCTTCGATGAGCAAATATCAATGCTCGGCAGGTCGTTTTGAGCGTGTTGAATGCATGAGTATTCGATGTTAATACTTTGTCCTTGAAAGGCACAATTGGCATCGAGATTGACGTTGAATGACGGGTTTTTTGATGGACGATTGTCGATTGAGCAAGTCTCGAGACCGTTACATTTCGAACTGATCGGCTCTCGGTGTCGAGCGATGCATCGTGATGGAGCGTAGTCAGAGGATTGGTTAGTACAAGCGGTTGAATAGGATACTTCGAGAATGACGAGCTTTTTTGATTGGGGACAAGTTAGTTTGACAAATGATTCACAAGTGTAACCTGTCTGCAAGGCGTCTATTCAATAACAAATGGTTATTAATCGAAAATGTGCAAAATTTTTACTTGAAACAGTGAGCAGTTGGATAATAGTCAAGATGAAAATCATGTTCGTTTTATTTTCAAGGGTAATTGCTGTTTAGTGATTCATGATGATGCGATTTGGTGGTATTTTGTGGAAATCGGATTCGTTCTTCTATTGCTTTACTCAGAACCAATCAGAAACGATCTTGGCAAGAGGGAATTTCGAAACGTCTTCTGTTCAATGATTGTTAATGTAAATGTTTTTTATTAGAAAATCAAATAAACTTATGTCCTCGACTTACGAAGAAATGATTTCTTTTTCTTTACGATGAGTTTCATCAGTTGTTTGTACTTTTTCGCGATTTTTGTATCCGTTCGACAAATTCAAAGTTAAAGATTTTTATTTTTGAACAAAAAAAAAAACTTTTCTTCTCCTAAGGTCGATCGTATAATCAACCGACGTTTCCTTCGAATTCAACTTGGAATGAAAATGCAACGACATTTGCAAATCAGAGTCAAATCGGAGCAACTCCTCACGGTTTGTACATTGATACGAATAATTCTATTTATACAATCAATCGTCTAAACGGACAAATTCTCATTTGGATGAATAATTCCAATGATACAAATTTTATTTTATATACAAACTTATCAGAAAATGCATGTTCAATATTTGTAACAACAAATGGACAAATTTATGTTGGAGATTCAACTTCAATTAAACAAATAATTCAATTCTCGAATTCATATTCAAATCAAACCACTACTATCGCGACTGTTTCTTCTTACTATATGATGGGTCTTTTTGTTGATCTTAATAATACTTTATATTGTTCAATAGATTATGGACATAAAGTTGTAAAAAAATGGTTAAATGAAAATTCATCAACGATGACAACAGTTGCTGGAAATGGTTCTCAGGGTTCTGCTTCGAATATGTTACATAATCCAAATGGAATCTTTGTCGATACAAATTTTGATTTATATGTTGCAGATTGTTGAAATCATCGAATTCAATTGTTTCACTTAGGAGAAACAAATGGAATTACAGTTGCAGGAAATACATCAGCAAATCTAACAATTTCACTTTATTATCCAACAGATGTGATTCTGGGTGGAAATAGATATCTTTTCATTACAGATACTGATAATCATCGAATAGTAGGTTCAGATGAAAATGGTTTTCGTTGTATTGTTGCATGTTCAATGTCATCAGATGCAACATCCAATAAATTGTCTTCTCCGCGAAGTATCGTTTTTGATAGTTTTGAAAATTTATTTGTTGTCGATCGAAATAATCATCGAATTCAAAGGTTTTGTTTATCAACAAATTTCTGTAATAGAGAAAGGAACTAGATGGCACACGAGACGAGCTCAGGTGCAAAATGCGGTGCGAATGCAATCAAAGCTTTCGATTGAGTTGAAATCTTGCATACGAAAAAAAAATTTCTACTTCTCAATAGCCAATCAATTTGTTTCCATTACTCCATAGTTTATAGTTTTAATTATTCGAGTATTTTGAGCGCCTAACTTTCGTTACAGCTGACATTTTAATTATCTTATGGATGTTAGATATTGGTAAACGATGGAAGAAAAATATTTACGTTCCCTCAAAATAACGAAAGATCGTAGTGGGAATTTGAAAAAAAATATCACTAGTTCGACATCAACATTTTAATTTTCTCTTTTGAACGAAAATTGTACGACTTGTAGTTCTCGAGATCATTAGGGGAAAACACGCGACGCGCAACATAAATGCTTTGTGCATTCGCACCGCATTAATTAGATAATGAATAAAATTGTAAATTTCATAGATCTTTTTGAAGAAATTCCAAATAAATTGAAGATTTGTATAGTTCTTAGAATTTTATTGAGTTTTTTTCACGAACTAGAACTTTCGTCAGTAGAGAAAAAAAGGATGGAAAACTTTCATTTTGATTGCAAAAATTGTGTTGAACTAATTCCAGGAAGGAATTTGATTCAAAACTGCAAGAATTCGTTGAATTGCCTATGTAACTATACGATGTTATAAATAATATTGAAAATTTTCCATCTTTTTTCTCTACTGACGAAAGCTCTAGTTCGTGAAATTAACTCAATAAAATTCTAAGAACTATACAAATCTTCAATTTATTTGGAAAATCGTTTTGATCTTGAATTATAAATGTTTTTTTCAAGGCTTATCTTTTGACAAAAAAAACTAAGTGTCTATCAGTTTTTAAATTAAAAATTTAGCAAATTTCAAACGTGCATCGATGTTTTTAACTTGTAGACAGAATTTCAAATAAATTGAAGATTTCTATAGTTGATCGAATCAAATTCTTAGAACTTTCGACACGTCAAAATTGAATTTTGTTAAAATCCCTATGGAACTAGAAGATTTTGGAATTCAATCATTTCTGTAGAAATCAATGAGGATTGTTAATTGAGAAAATGCGAAACAAATAAATCAACATTTGGATTGATGAAATCTCCCGGTGCTCAAAGATTCTCAATAGGAATTCTTCTGACAATCTGTTTTAAAGGAATGAACAATATTGAACTCGAGTAAATGGATCTGTTCAAGATTGAGGAGAAAATCAAAAAAATATCGTGAATCAAGTCTGTGACTTTCATTTCATATCGATCTATTTACGACTGAGTTCTTCTATTTGAAAATTGACAATATTTAATTGGATGACATCGGATTTGAGAGAAAAATCATGAAATTTACATAGAAGACACGTTTGTTGATCGATGTTATTTATTTTTTTATTGATAAAAACATGTCGACAATAAAAAGATATTTTCATTTGAAATGTTTCTTCGGATTTGGATTGGTTTGTTCATCTATCAGCAACAATATTTTGCTCTTGCAACTTTTTCATTTAATCAACCGAGATTTCGACCTAATGCAACTTGGAATTCAAATGCAACGACTTTTGCCGATCAAAGTTTTCTGGGTACACAGCCGGTTAGTATCTTTGTCAATTCAAATAATTCAATTTACATACCAAATCGACAAACTGGTCAAATTCATATTTGGCAAAATGAAAATGATCTCAATCCAACAAAAACAATTTCGGGCAGTTTATCAAGTCCATTATCACTATTTGTAACAACGAATGGTGATATTTATGTTGAGAATGGAAATAAGCGTCGTGTCGATAGATGGATTCGAGAAAGTGAAACATGGATATCGGTTATGAATCTTACAGCAGCATGTTTGGGTCTTTTCGTTGATATTTATGAGAATTTATATTGTTCACTGTATGATAATCATCGAGTTAATAAAAAATGGTCGAATGGCACAACAACAATCGTTGCTGGAACAGGCGCTGGAGGGTCATCATCAGATATGCTTAAATATCCTTGGGGAATATTCGTTGATACCAATTTAGATTTATATGTTGCAGATCGTGACAATCATCGAATTCAATTATTTCGATTGAATCGGCAAAAAGGAATAACTGTTGCAGGAACAGGATCTGCAAAAGTAACAATTGATCTTCGTTTTCCAACAGGAATTACTCTCGATGGTGGTCAACATCTTTTTATTGTTGATCATGAAAATCATCGAATAATCGGTTCGGATGAAAATGGTTTTCGTTGTATTGTTGCATGTTCTGGTCAAGGTTCGACATCCGATAAATTGTCGAATCCACTCAGTATCGCTTTTGATAGTTTTGGAAATTTATTTGTTGTCGATCGAAATAATAATCGAATTCAAAAGTTTTGTTTATCAACAAATTTCAGTAATAGTCAACGAAAAAAACAACGAATTGATATTTTCATTTGATTATTTAGGTGGACCAAAAACCTCTACAACAACATCATCAGCCACTACAATCTCTACAACGTCAACAACAGCCGCAACATCGTCATCAACAATATTTACAACAACAACATTATCAACTTTGACCACCTTAACATCAACAACGATCTCAACAACACCATCATTATCGTTGGATGTCCCGACTTGCTTAAATCAAACAATGGGCCGAAATTGTAATATTTCGTCAACCCCGTGTGATTTATTAAAACCTTGTAAAAACAATGGAACTTGTGAAAATCGAAATGAAAGTTATTTTTGCAATTGTTCGAAAGATTTCAATGGTTCTAAATGTGAAATAGATAATCGTCGATGTAAACCAACAACCTGTTGGAATAACGGAACTTGTAACGAAACAACCGGTGAATGTTCATGTGAAGAAGGTTGGACAGGTGATTTTTGTGAGAAAATGATAAATTATTGTGAAAATGTAACGTGTGAAAACAATGCCCTATGTCGACGATTACTTATGAATTTTATTTGTGAATGTCTGACTGAGAATTATTCAGGTCGATATTGTGAAATTGTTTCAACAAAATTAGTAATTCTTCGATTTGTTTCGAAATCTTTCGGTTATATTGCAATTATTTCTCTATCAGTTGTCGTTGGTTTTGTTGTTATTATGGACGTACTCAAATACGGTTTCGGAATTGATCCAACAAAACATGAATTAGAAAGAATTCGTCGAGAAAAAGCTCGAAAAAGAAAACAACATCAACCAGTTATTCAACGATTTCATTACGTTAATTAACAAAAAAAGCAAAGCAAATAAAGACTCGAAATGAATTAAGTTAAGTAACAATGAGTTTGAGAAAGATTCGTTTTTGGTCCCACTCGTAATCCATCTCCTTTCCATTCGTTTTCTTTATTTAAATAATAACAACCTGATGAATAAAATCGATATTCGTATTCTTGATTCTCGCCTTCTAAACCAAAGATTAGCAATCGATGACCAACTGTTTGTTGATTATCAATCATAAAAGTAAAATAACTTTGATTGACTTCAATTGAATTAGTAAAAGTCGATTGTTTATCGAATTTATAAACGAATCGATAGGAGAAATTAGCTTTGATTTCGAAATGAATTGAAATCGGGAGATCAGTTGTTAAATTCAAAGAATGAAAGGTTTGATTGGTTAAAATCATTGGAGGAATTCGAAGATTCGGATCTCGAGGAATGAAAAATTCTATTGGATTTGAAGAGGTTGTTTCAAACGAGATTTCATTTCCTTTTTCATCGAGAATTGAAATTGATAAAGATCGAGAAAGATTTGTATTCGTTTCGATTAGAGATCGACCGTAAATAGCCAACGGTTCCATTATCGACTAAAAGTCAAACGGAATTTAAAAAAAACAAAAAGAGACAGAAACGAACTCGAAAGGAAACAGTTTGATTCTGGTTTAAATTCGATGATAAATTCATTCGATTCAAAAGAGATTGAAGAGAAATTGTCTGTAAAGAGAGAAAAACTTGAGGTGTTTCAATCGAATAATTTTGTCCGAGATTCAAATGTAAATTTAATGAAGAAGTTAAGATGAAAATGATTTGATTTCGTTTCTCATTGAGTGAATCAGCTAATTCCTTTTGAAAATCAAAAACCCATTCGTCGAGAATTTCAATTCGCTTTTGTAAAGGCCCATTGACAGCAGTTAAAACATTTGAAAAACATTGAAGAAGTTGAGTTACAATCATTTGAACATCTTCAAAGGTCATTTTTTCTAACCAGAATTCTAATTCTTCAGTTAACTGAAAACATTTTTGAGAAACTATTTGTAAAGTCGTTCTTGTTAATTGATTAGTTGTATCGGTTAATTGAACAAGTGATAAAGATTGTAATTTAAGACTATTTACTGATACGATTGTCATTGAGGGTATTAATTTGATAAAAGATTCTCGAAGATCAGCTAAACGATTGATTTCTTTAATAAATTCCGATCGAGTTGATCGATTATTTCGAATATTGACTTGATTCATCAATGGAGAAATAAAAATACTTGTTAAAGGAATTTCATTGGAAATATCTATTTGATTCAATTCATCAGTTATTAAACGTATCATTTGACCAATTGTGTTTTGATTTTCATTTGATAATAATTCTTTAGATAAATTTATTTCTTCTTTTACAACAGTAACAGGTAAAAGATGGAATTCAGTGATTGCAATCAAATAATCACGAATTTCAACGAAAAGATCAAGAGGATTTCCGATTGGTAATCGAACTTCAAACGATGGAATTGGAGAAAAAGCAATGATTTGTTTATTTCGAGTGAATAGCGAATATTCTTTGATATTTTCTTTGATTTTCCAATGTGAACAAGTGACATTGAATAGAGTGTTTGTAGTTCCATTTCGAGGATTGATTTCACAAGAACCATTTACTGGAGGAGGATTGATTTCGAAATTCAACGCACTTGAACTATTCATTCGTTCGAATTGATAAATAACTTCGAATTTCCAATGAGTTTCATTTCGAAAATGATCAAATAAATCATTTATCGAAGTAAAATTCGTCGTATTTCGACCGAAAAACCAAATATTTTCGAAATTCACCATTTGCTCAAATAAAATCCATTTAGTAAAGTTTTGTGTTGAATTTATTCGACCGAAATAAATATTCCAAATGAGTTTTTTCTCTTTCGGACATTCGTTGACACAAAAGGAAAACAAAGCTACTTGAGTTGTTGGATTCACTTTTTGAAATTCGACATTTGGAGAACAAAGAGATTTGATTACACATCTATAGAAATATAAACATTAAACTTTTTCAATCTCAAAAAATTACCCAATGGCGACCATTGACCCAGTTGTACCTGCAATTTGAACAATTACAGAACTGTAGATGACAAGTGATGTATTTCGACGATTCGACATTTGAACAACAAATTGATATTCGAAAGTCTTTTTAAGAACATTCGCAAAGATTGTTAATGAAGATTCATTTCCTTTATATTCAAATTGATTTAATTGAAAAAAACTATTGATTTTAGTTAATTGGTTAGCTGATGGATAATTTCGACAAAAATATTCGTATTTCCAATCTGAAGAATTAAATTCGAATCCATCGGGATCTTTTGAATAATTTCCTGGATTTAAAATTAAATTCTGTTGATCACCACTTGTGACAACTGATGTTCCCAATGGAACGAGATTTACTGTTACACCTGATGGACTAATTTCAACATAAACTGATGAAGAACTTGTTATACTTGAATTGTCTTGAGTTGTTACTCTTAATTCTAATTGATAAATTCCATATTGAAGAGTATTTGATGGAATATACAATTCACTTCGACTTCTCTTAATCTTTTTATCAAATTCTATTTCCGAAAGATTATTATTTGTCGAGTTTTTAATCGACCATTTTTGGATTGTTGACAAAGTTTTATTGCAATTTAATTTTATTGTTGATAAAATATAAAAATCTTGACTTCGACGATATTGATACGGAACTGTTCGAAGATTTGATCCAGGACTTAAGTTTATTATTACAGAATTACAATCTAAATATTACATTGCAAAACAAATTAGATTGATTTAATTGATAAAGTGATTTACTTTCATTGTAGCTAATT